>ENA-OPDA01000035-OPDA01000035.1-human-gut-metagenome-genome-assembly--contig:-NODE-35-length-79217-cov-4.399826_pt1 | contig 79217 bp, 80 predicted proteins | sample MGYA00241253_ERZ501486 | MGnify/ENA primary metagenome ERZ501486 (study PRJEB25962, sample SAMEA2042510) | human gut metagenome | biome: human gut; feature: human-associated habitat; material: faeces... | reverse complement strand
GCAAGACGTGTGCTTGATAGAATTGTGGGTTATAAAATAAGCCCATTATTATGGAAAAAGGTAAAACCAGGGCTATCTGCAGGAAGAGTTCAATCTGTTGCAGTAAAGCTAATTGTAGATAGAGAAAATGAGATAAGAAACTTTGTACCAGAGGAATATTGGAACATTTATGCTATCTTATTAGATGAAAAGTCTAACAAGGAATTTGAGGCTAGATTGTATGGCAAGGGAAGCAAGAAAATAGAATTACATAAAAAAGAAGAAGTTGATGAAATCCTAGAAAACATAAAAGACGGAAAATACATTGTAACAGATGTGAAAAGAGGAGAAAAGAAAAGAACTCCAGCTCCACCATTTACAACAAGTACTATGCAACAAGAGGCTTCAAGAAAGTTAGGGTTTACACTAAAAAAGACTATGTCTGTTGCACAAGGATTATATGAAGGTGTGAAAATTCCTGAAAAAGGTAGTGTAGGACTAATTACTTACATGAGAACAGACTCTACAAGAATTTCTGAAGAGGCAAGAGCTGCCGCAAAAGAGCAAATAAGCAAAACCTATGGAAGTGAGTATTACGAAAATAGGTATTACAAAAAGAGTAGTGAAGCACAAGATGCCCATGAAGGTATACGCCCAACATATATTTATATAACGCCAGAAAGCATAAAAGATTCACTTACAACAGACCAATACAAATTATATAGACTTATTTACAACAGATTTTTAGCAAGCCAAATGTCAGCTGCAGTATATGATACAATAAATGTTGATATTAAAGTAAACGATTATGTATTCAAGGCAAGTGGCCAAAACCTAAAATTTAAAGGATTTATGACTCTATATGTAGAAGGAAATGACAATGGACAAGAGGAAGCAGATTCAACATCAATTCCAGCATTAGAGGTAAATCAGGAAGTTAAAAAGAAAAAATTGAATGCAAAACAAAGCTTTACAGAACCACCAGCAAGATATACAGAAGCAAGTTTGGTAAAAGAGCTAGAAGCTAAGGGAATAGGTAGACCAAGTACATATTCTCCAACAATTACAACAATATTGGAAAGAAGATATATAGAAAAAGAGAAGAAACAATTAGTTCCAACAGAACTTGGAGAAGTTGTAAACAAATTATTAACAGAAAACTTTGGAGATATAGTAGATGTTGAATTTACTGCTAAGGTAGAAACCGAATTTGATGAAGTTGCATCTGGAAAAGAAGAATGGAAACAAATATTGCGTGATTTCTATCCACCATTTGAAAATGAGCTTGAAAAGGTAGATAAAGAGCTAGAACATGTAAAACTAGAAGATGAAGTTTCAGACGTACAGTGCGATAAATGTGGAAGAATGATGGTAGTGAAAATGGGAAGATTCGGCAAGTTTTTAGCATGCCCTGGTTACCCAGAGTGCAAAAATGTAAAACCATTCGTTGTAACTATAGATGAACCATGCCCAGTATGTGGTGGAAAAGTTCAAGTTAGAAAAACAAAGAGAAAAAGAAACTACTACATATGTGAAAATAATCCAAAGAGCTGTAATTATATATCTTGGAATAAGCCTAAAAAAGGAGAGGTTTGGACTCCAGAAGAAGTAAAAGAAGAAGGCAGTACAACTACTAAGAGAGCAAGAAAAACAACAAAAACAGCAAAAACAGCTACTAAGAAAGCAACAGTGAAAAAGAAAACTACGAAAAAAACTACAACAAAGAAGGCAACTGTCAAGAAAAAAGAATAAGATTTTAATAAAAGCATCACGATTATATTGCATTCTGAAATATAATCGTGGTGCAATTTATTTTGCATAAATGGGAAAATTTGATTTATGTAAATTTATTTGGTATAATATAGGAAGTAGTCAGTATATAATCCTAGTTAAATAATTTTATAAGGAGGTATTTTCTAATGGCGGCTACTACATCAGAACGTGTCATCATTATGAAACAAAATTTCATGATGTGGCATAACAAAGGGTATACGATACCAGAAATCGCAAAAAAATACGATGTGTCTTTTTGTACGGTTTATAATCACTTGCAAGAAATTGCAGATGAAAACAACACTACAAGAGATGAACTTCTAAAACTTGTTCGGACCGTAAAGGGAGAACGCAAATGGGAGCAGGAGGCTCGTAAAGTACAAATTGATGTGAATAAAATGCAACAGGATTTTGAAGATTCAATTCAAGCAGTTGATAAGATTTTAAAAACAATTGGTGGAATCCTTAAGGAGGAAGAAGAGTAATGAAGAAGATGTCATCAAAAGACCTTCATGTTGCATTGAAAAACCAAGCGACAGAAGAAGAACTTATGGAACGGTATGGTGTCGACAGCTCAGAAGAACTGTATGAGGTAATGAGCAAAGTGACTCCGGGAAATTTTGAGTACTTTAAGAAGGAGATTAAAAAGAACCAAAAGAACCGGTTACGCAAAGATGCCAAAAAGGAGATGGCTCTGGATAATCAGAAAGAAGATGAACAGAGCGAAGTCACAGCAGAATCTCAGGAAAGTTTATATGAACAGATTGAGTTAACTAATTTTGAAACCTTAACCGACCAAAGTTCAGAAGATGAAAATGGCACAGTTGGTAAAAACATGGTTGATGATACGGCTATGGAGAAACCGACTAATGATGAGCCAAAACCTTCACTAAACGAATTGCTTGAAGCAGAGAAATTTTTAAGCGATAACTGCGTATCATTAGAAAAAGAACACAACGCGTTAATTAATGCGAGAAGGGAAGACGTGAAAACGCTTGTTAACATTAAGAGAACTTTAGAGGAACTCAAGCGTTTACTGCAAGCAAATCAGAACAGGTTAACCACTGTTTTGGAGAATTATAACAGTAAGGCAGAGCAAATGCTAAGAGTTTCCTCTGAAATTAGTGCATGCAAGGAAATGCTTGCCGATACTCGCGCACAGATTGAAGAAGCCCAAAAGCTCAAGGTTTCCGTTTTCTCAGGTGGAACTATCGAATGCGAAAATGGAGAACTTGAATATCCGAGTGAAGCAGAGATTTCGCAGTTGTTTCCTACCCTTATTCTGCTGGCCGCAGCAGAAGAGCTTACTATCAAGCAAATTAAGACAGTTGCAAAACTTGTGTTGATAGTTAAGAGAATTGACCAAAAATATGAACTCGAATTTGACAGCGATTTAGTTCAGAAGCTCTATGAAGCTGCCATCGCATAAACCTAAAGCATAGAGCAACAGTAACTCTTTTGCAAAAGAGTGCGCCTCAGGACATTTCCTGGGGCGCATTTTTTAATATGCAACTTATAATAGTTTAACCAATAAGTGAAGCCTATAGTAATGTACATTGATTAATACTTGATTTTTCGTAAACAAAGACATAAAAATATCCTTAAGTAATGAAATTAAGGAATTTTTGGAGAAAAATGGTGTTATAAAAAATAACAATATTAAAATAGATAATGAAAAATATTCTATACAAGATATACTAGGAGAATATAGTGATAAATATATTAGTAAATATGTAATAGCTGGGTATTGGAAAAATTATGTATCTGCAAATCCTATTAAACTTTCTGAAATCTTACCATTGCATGAAATTATAAATATAACGTTTGCAAGAGACTCAGGAAATAGTAATGGGAGTTTGAACTTTGAATTAAACGAATACTTGTATGATACTTTAAGATATTCAAAAGATGAATTTAAAAAAGATATAATATCTTTACAAAATAGAGGGAAAAAGGTTTTGATATCTATTGGTGGAACAAATGGAGGAAACATATGTATAACCAATGATGATGAAGCAAATAATTTTGCTAGTAGTTTAATAGAAATTATAGATGAATATAATTTTAATGGTATAGATATTGATATTGAAACTGGAAAAATAGATATAAATTACTTTGAAAAAGCAATATTAGCTATTTCTAATAATTATGGAAGTAACATAATGATAACTCTGAATTCATCATTAACTGGTATGAGAAGCGCAGATGTAAATAATGGAACTGATAATACGTGGTATAAGTTTACAGCAGATATGGGAGATACGTTATCAATTGTATCTGCTAGGTATTATAATTCTGGAACACAAAGAGGTTATGATTATGATACAACATATTCAAGAGAGCAAGGAGTGTAAATCAATATTTTCAAAATTTAATGAATTGAAAGAACATAAAAATCGTGAAAAATTTTTGTTTAGAAAGATTTTTCGCTATTTTTATGTTAGAGTCTTTGTATGTAAGAATACTAAGCTAATATAATGTACTAAATTGCTCGTGCTTCGCAATTGTCGGAGTAAGATACAACAAAAACTCTTGACTGCTAAGCTTAAATAAAATATAATAAACAAAGTTTACACGAGAAGAATTAAAATTAGATATAGAACATGTATGAGGAGCATTAGAAATGAAAAAAAATAATGGTATGGGAATAATAAAATTAATTTTGATGGTGGTTTTAATAGTGGTTGTGGTTGCAACTGCTGTGTATTTTACACGCAAAAAATATAGAGAAGTAAAAGCAGAAACTATAAGAACTGATATGTTACAAGTTCAATGGAAATTAAAAGACTATATTGATAAACAGACCGTAAAAGGAGAAGAAAAGAAATATCTTGGTACTAAAATTAGCGAGATGCAAGATAACGAAATAATTAAAGATTTTCTTGCTAAGAATATAATTTCAGAAGAAGAATACGATAAATATTATGTTTTGCAAGACGAAAATTTGGCAGAAGCTGGGCTAGAAATTACAAATTACGAGGGCAGTTATTTCTTAATTAATTATAATACATATGAAGTAATAGATACAAAAGGATATAATAAATCTGATGACGAGATATTGTACAAACTAACTGATATAAATAAGAAAGATGATGAGAATACAACTTCTGAAAATAACAATGTTATTGAAGAAACAACAGAAAGTGATGATGAAAAGGAAGAAGAAGAATAAAATCTTATAAATTGATATATAAACTAAGAGAGGAAAATAGAATGAAGGAAAAAGAAGAACAACGATTAATTCAACTAAAAGCGATAGAAGAAGAAATTCATAATTCTGGAGTAGAATATATATGTGGAATTGATGAAGCAGGGCGTGGACCTCTTGCAGGACCTGTTGTAATTGCTGCAGCAATAATGCCAAGAAATTCTATGATTGAAGGAGTGAATGACTCTAAAAAGGTATCGGAAAAGAAGAGAGAAGAACTATATGAAATTATAACAAAAGAAGCTATTAGTTATGGTGTTGGAATTATAGACCAAAAAGAAATTGATAGGATTAATATTCTAAATGCTACTAAGGAAGGGCTTACAATGGCTGTAAAAGAGCTTAATCCAAGACCAGATTTGATAATAGTAGATGCATTAACAAAAATAGATACTGATGGGATACCATATCAGTCTATTATAAAGGGAGATGCTAAATGCTATTCAATATCTGCAGCTTCAATAATTGCAAAGGTTACAAGGGATAGAATTATGAGACAGTGGGATGAAATATATCCTCAATATGGGTTTGCAAAACATAAAGGATATGGTACTGCAGAACACATTAAAGCTTTAAAAGAATATGGACCATGCCCTTTACATAGGGAATCGTTTATTAAACATTTTGTATAAAAGAGGAAGAAAGAAATGAACATTTTAGATATAATTGAAAAAAAGAGAGATGCGAAAGAATTAAATAAGGAAGAAATTGAATTTTTTGTAAAAGGATATACAGATGGTAGCATACCAGACTATCAAGCTGCTGCTTTAGTTATGGCAATTTACATAAATGGAATGACGAAGGAAGAAACAACTAATTTAGCTTTAGCCATGGCATATTCTGGAGATGTATTAGATTTATCTGATATTGGAGAGGTCGTAGATAAACATAGCACAGGTGGAATTGGAGATAAAATCACATTAATTCTAATGCCAATAGTTGCAGCGTTAGGCGTAAAAGTTGCTAAGATGTCTGGAAGAGGACTGGGAGCAACCGGCGGTACAAAGGATAAACTAGAGGCAATACCAGGATATAGAACAGAGATTGGAATTGATGAATTTATAGAAAATGTAAAGAAAATTGGAATAAGTTTAATAGGTCAAACTCTAAACTTAGCTCCAGCAGATAAAAAATTGTATGCTTTAAGAGATACAATTAGTTGTACTGCTAATATTCCACTAATAAGCTCTAGTATAATGAGCAAGAAAATTGCAGCAGGAGCAAATAAAATAGTTTTAGATGTAACCTGTGGAAGTGGTGCATTCATGAAAACAGTGGGAGAAGCAAGAGAATTGTCTAAGACCATGATTGACATTGGAAAGCTAGTAAATAAAGAAACTGTATGCATAATAACAAACATGGATCAACCTTTAGGAACAATGGTGGGAAATACACTTGAAGTCATAGAAGCAATAGAAGCTTTAAAAGGCAATATGCAAGATGATGTAAAAAATGTTATACTAGAATTAGGTGCTTATATATTAAAACTAGATGGAAAAGGAGATAACATTCAAGAAAATAAAGAGAAAATTGAGCAAGTAATATCAAATGGAGAAGCATATAGAAAATTTTTGCAATTAGTTGAAAATCAAGGTGGAGATATTAGCTACATAGAAAATACAGAAAAATTTACAAAGGCTAAATATAAAATGCCAGTAGAAGCGGTAAAGAATGGATATGTACAAAAACTAAATGCAGAAGATGTAGGAAAAATAGCAATGCATTTAGGTGCAGGCAGAATGAAAAAAGAAGATAACATAGACTATGCTGTTGGAATAGAACTACTAAAAAAAGTGGGATGCCAAGTGGAACAGGGTGAAACAATAGCATACATATATGCCGACGATGAACAAAAAGGCAGAGAAGCCGTAGAAAAATTGCAACAAACATATGAAATAGGTGAACAAAATGTGGAAAAAGTTGCAGATATAATTGAAATAATTGAATAAATTACAAAAAGATATCATTTTATAAAACTTAACATGTCGTGCTAGGTCGGGCTATTTAGCCTTCAAAAAGTGCACTTCCAGTCTCTTTTTATAAAATGATATTTTTTTCATATTTTTATAAGGAAATATTGTGTATTTTGTTTGCTTCTGAGTTTAATCCTAAGTTTGTTAAAGTAGTGTATACATTTTTATCTTGTAAAAATCTATTTACATTTTTTAAAGAAACTCCAGTAGATTCTGCTAAAGATTCAACAGTTACAGAAGAATCGGCCTCACTTAAAAAAGTTTTTAAATGGTTTATTTCATGTTCATCTTTAGATTGACAATTAGGGCATACTGAGTTTTTTGAAGCAAAAAAGCTTCCACAACGTTCACATCTATTTAAATTCATTTGTTACCTCCTATGAAAAATATTAATTTCAAAAGAATTCTATCATAAAAATGTCAAAATATAAATAGAAAAATCAAAAAATGTAGAAAATGAAAAAATAGTTATAAAAAATCTAAAAATGTGAGAAAACTTAAAATTTCAAAAAAAGCTTGATTTCTAGCTATTTGTTTGATATAATAGTTTATGTTAAAAATACGCACACAAATTCCAGTTTAAAAGCAGTGCTTTTGTAAAATCTATTTAAATGCAAAAGTTCTTTTAAATGCAAAAGGTTTGTGGAGGGTAAAACTAAAAGGAGGAACAAAAAATGGCAGTAGTTGCAATGAAACAATTACTAGAAGCTGGTGTTCATTTCGGACATCAAACAAGAAGATGGGATCCTAGAATGGCTGAATATATATTCCAAGCTAGAAACGGAATTCACATCATCGATTTACAAAAAACATCAAAAAAATTAGACGAGGCTTATGCTTTCTTAAAAGAGCAAGCTGAAGAAGGAAAAACAGTTCTATTTGTAGGAACAAAGAAACAAGCTCAAGACTGCATGAAAGAAGCAGCTGAAAAATGTGGTATGTACTACGTTAACCAAAGATGGTTAGGTGGAATGCTTACAAACTTTGCTACAATCGAAAAGAGAATTGAAAGATTAAATCAATTAGAAAAAATGGAAGAAGACGGAACTTTCGAAGTATTACCTAAGAAAGAAGTTATTCTTTTAAAGAAAGAGATGGATAAACTAGAGAAAAATCTAGGTGGAATCAAAAACATGAAAGAAATGCCTGGAGTTTTATTCATAGTAGATCCTAAAAAAGAAAGAAATGCTATATTAGAAGCTAAAAAATTAAACATTCCTACAATAGGATTAATCGACACAAACTGCAACCCAGATGATGTTGATTACGTTATCCCAGGAAATGATGATGCTATAAGAGCAGTTAAATTAATAGCTGATACAATGGCTAATGCAGTAATCGAAGGTAGACAAGGAGAAACTCTAGAAGTTACATCAGATTCAGAAGATGCTATGGAGACAGAAAAAGCTACAGCTCCAACAGATATGGAAGAAGTAGTTGAAGCAGCTAGCGATGCTGAATAATTTATAGTTTATAAAAATAATTAATAAACAATACCAAAGGGGTAGGGCGGCTGCCCTATCCTTTAATGTTTGACTCTAGTAAAATTGATGGGTTAGACATTAAAAAAAATTAAATCGCCAAAAAAGGGGTGTCCCTAATGGGCGAAAAATAAGGAGGATATAAAATGATAACAGCAAGCCAAGTAAAGGAATTAAGAGAAAAAACAGGTGCAGGAATGATGGAATGCAAGAAAGTTTTAACAGAAACAGATGGTGACATTGAAAAAGCAATGGAACTATTACGTGAAAGAGGAATAACAAAAGCTGCTAAAAAGGCATCTAGAGTTGCTGCAGAAGGATTAGTAGGTAGCTTCATTTCAGAAGACGGAAAAGTAGGTGCTATAGCTGAAGTTAATGCTGAGACAGATTTCGTAGCAGAGAATGCAGAATTCAAACAATTTGTTAATGATATTGTAAAGCAAGTTGCTTTAAATAACCCAGCTGATGTTGAAGCTTTATTAGAAGAAAAATTCATAGCAGATCCAGAAAAAACTGTTAAAGAAGCTTTAATAAATAAAATAGCTACAATTGGAGAAAACATAACAATAAGAAGATTTGTTAGATACGAGACAACAGATGGAACATTAGGACAATATGTTCATGGAGCTGGAAAAATAGCTGTATTAGTAGAAATGAAGAATGCAGATGCAGAATTAACAAAAGACATTTGTATGCAAATAGCTGCTTCTAAGCCAGAATTCTTAAACAGAGAACAAGTTCCACAAGAAATAGTAGACAAAGAAATGGAAATACTAAAAGTTCAAGCTATGAATGAAGGAAAGCCAGAAGCTATAGCTGAAAAAATGGTACAAGGAAGAATTGGAAAATTCTATTCAGATATCTGCTTAGTAGATCAAGAATTTGTTAAAGATATGGACAAAAAAGTTAGCCAATTATTAAAAGAAAAGAATGCAGAAGTTGTTAGATTTGCAAGACTTGAAAAAGGTGAAGGAATAGAGAAAAAAGAAGAAAACTTTGCTGAAGAAGTTGCAAAACAATTAAAATAGAATAAGAACTAAAAATAACAAAAGAAAGTTGAAAATATTGAAGAAAAATTCAATATATCAACTTTCTTTTTTATTGTATTTTGTATTGCTCTTTGCTCTAGAAACTGGTATAATTAGCATGTAAAATTAACAACAACACAGAAAATAGATTAAAAGAAATTATAAATCAATTTTGCTGTATGTACATTAAAATAAAGCGAGGAAGGAAATTAATTAATGAAAACATCTGAGAAAAAAGAGGTAAAGGAAAAAGCAAAAAAAGAAGATTCACAAAAAGTTAAGAATATAAAATTTCATATACTTGCAATTTTTTGCATTATAATTTTTTGTGCATCAATTTGTCCTGTAACAATGCAGAATGATACGTATTATACGATAAAAATAGGTGAACACATAATTAATACTAAAACTGTGGATATGCAAGACCCATTTTCATGGCATGAGTTACCATATACATATCCTCATTGGGCTTATGATGTAATGATTTATTTGATATATAATTTAAGAGGATTTTTAGGAATTTTTATATCAACAATAGTATTTGCGTGTATATTAGGTATTCTAATGTATTGTACAAACTATAAAATATCTAAAAACAAACTAATTTCGTTTGCAATTACAATTGGTGGAATGTTCTTGATAAAAGATTATATAGCAGCAAGAGCACAACTTGTAACATTTATATTGCTTGAACTTACAATTTTATTAATAGAAAATTTCTTAGAAAAGAAAAAGGTAGGCTATGCTATTGGAATTATAGTTATATCTACAGCAATAGCAAACTTGCATTGTGCGGTATGGCCATTTTTCTTTGTAATATTCTTGCCATATATTGCAGAATATTTAATATTTACTGTAATTGATGCTCAGCCAGTTTACAGAATAAGAAAAAAATATTATGATATAAAAATAAAAAATTACAATAAGAAAATAGAAAAAGAAGCAATAGAAGAAAATAAAAAAACATTAGATGAAAAATTAAAAAAAGTAATAACAGCAAAAGAAAAATTTGAAGAAAAGAATGCAAAAATATTAAAAAATAGAGAAGCAAAAAGAAAAGAACCATATAAAATAAGATATAACAAAAATAAAAATGCAAAATGGCTTATATTAATAATGGCTATATGTGTTCTAACAGGGTTATTAACACCATTAGGAGATACACCATACACATACTTATACAAGACAATGAAAGGAAATACAACTAAGAGTATAAGTGAACATTTGCCATTAACACTAATAAATAATAAAGAAATGTTGGTTGTACTAACTGCAACATTAGCATTATTGATTTTTACAGACACGAAAATAAGATTAAAAGATTTATTCATGCTTGCGGGTTTAACATTATTAATGTTTATGACTAGAAGGCAAGAATCTATGCTTGTATTGCTCGGAAGTGCTGTTTTAGCAACATTAATAACACAGTTATTTACTAAATATGATGAAAAAGGATTAAAAGAATTCGAAGATATTGCAGTATCGTCACTTGGAACTATTGCTGTTGTTTTACTAATTGTACTACTATCTGTAATAGAAATAAAACCAAAATTAGATGATAAATTTGTAAATCCATCAACATATCCAGTTGATGCAGCAAAATATATTAAAGAAAATTTGGATGTAAATTCAATTAAATTATTTAATGAATACAATTACGGAAGTTATCTATTATTTGAAGGAATTCCTGTTTTTATAGATTCAAGAGCAGATTTATATGCACCTGAATTTAATGGAGTAAAAGGAAAAGACGGAAAATATGAAGGACAAGATATTTTTTCAGATTATATAAATACTTCAAATATATCTAAATATTATGAAAATACATTTAATACTTATGGAATTACTCATGTAATTTTATATAAGAATTCAAAGCTGAATATATTCTTATCAAGAAGCGATAAATATAAAGAATTATATTCGGATAAAAAGTTTGTAATATATGAAAGAGACTAAAAATGACGGAAAAGAAGAAATTTAAATTAAGCATAACCATTTTAATTATTATTGCAATTATTTTAATTGACCAAGTTAGCAAAATATTGGTAATAAATTTTGTAAAGCAAGACGTTGGAATAATTACGTTAATCAAAAAAAGTGAAGAGATAAAGATTGATGATGTTATTATTTCTATATTATCTGACTGTGTTGTGTTTACAGTTATAATCAAGTTTTTGAAAGAACAAAGCAAATATATGTCCACAAAAGTGAAATATTCACTTGCCGTAATATTAGGAGGAGGAATAAGTAATTGCATAGATAAGATTTGGAATGGAGAGGTTATAAATTTTATAAAAATAGGACGATTGCCTTCGGTAAACATTGCATATATTCTATATATTATAGGCTGGATTACATTCTTAATATTTATGGTAAAGAACACTTTGAATATTAAAGCAGATTTGAAAAATATAGAAGAGAAAATACGAAATATTGGAAGAGATTAATTGAAAAGGAAGATAAAATTGGAAGAATTAATTGTAAAGGAGAATAATCAAAAAAGACTAGACTCTCATGTAACAGATAAACTAAGTAAATTGTCTAGAACAACTGCTCAAAGGCTTATAGAAGAGGGAAAAATTCTAGTAAATGGAAAAAAGCAGAAAGCTTCTTATAAACCTGAAGAAGGAGATGTAATAAGCATAGAAATACCAGAAGCAAAAGATGTTGAATTAAAAGCACAGGATATTCCTGTGCCTGTTGTATATGAGGATAATGATATAATTGTTGTAAATAAGCCAAAGGGAATGGTGGTTCACCCTGCTAATGGAAACCCAGATGGAACGCTTGTAAATGCAATTCTTGCAATGTGCAAAGACAGTCTATCTGGAATAGGTGGGGAAATAAGACCTGGAATTGTACATAGATTAGATAAAGATACATCTGGACTTCTTATAGTTGCCAAAAATGATGAGGCTCATATGAATATGAGTAAGCAGATTCAAGAAAGAAAGGTTACTAAAAAATATATTGCATTAGTTAGAGGTGTTGTTGCCGAAGATGAGGCTACTATTGATTTACCTATTGCAAGAAGTACGAAAGACAGAAAGAAAATGGCTGTTGACCCTAAGGGGAAGAATGCTGTAACACACTTTAAAGTGCTAAAAAGATATGATAATTATACTTTATTAGAATTGAAAATAGATACTGGTAGAACTCATCAAATAAGAGTACATATGTCTTATATAGGACATCCTGTGGTAGGAGATGAAGTGTATTCTAATGGTAAGAATGAATTTGGGGTGCAAGGACAAATGCTTCATGCACGTTACTTACAATTTAAACACCCGATAACTGGCAAGGAGCTAAGCTTAGAAGCGCCAATACCGAAATATTTTGAATATGTACTAGAAAAGCTAAAAAATAGAGAAATTGATAAAAAATGAAATCAACTTAAACTTAATTGTATGTAAAACAATAAATAATACAAAAATATGAAAAAAATTTATAATCTAATCGTATTTTGTACTCATGTTAGAATTAGTAAAATTAGAAAGGAGTGAAATTGTGGAAGAAAGATTACAAAAATATCTGGCTAATAACGGAATTGCAGCAAGAAGAAAATGTGAAGAATTTATATTAAATGGCAGAGTGAAAGTAAATGGCAAAGTTGTAATAGAACTTGGAACTAAAATAAATCCAGATAAAGACATAATAGAATTTGATGGTAAAAAAGTTGAAAAGGTAGAAAAACATGTATATATATTACTTAACAAACCAATTGGTTATGTGACTACTGTGAAAGACCAGTTTGATAGACCAACAGTGCTGGATTTAGTAAAAATAAAAGAAAAAGTACTACCTGTGGGCAGATTAGATATGTATACATCTGGAGCATTAATGCTTACAAATGATGGAGAATTTATAAATAAAATCACACATCCAAGTCATGAAGTGGAAAAAACATACACTGTAACAGTAAAAGGAATTGTAACTCAAGATGATGTTGAAAAATTAAAAAACGGTGTAGAAATACCAGTTGATGAAAAGAGTGAGGAAACATTTGTTACAAGTCCAGCTAAAGTAAAAATTCTAAAAACAGATGAAGAGAAAAATTTTTCAAGATTGCAAATAACCATTCATGAAGGCAAAAATAGGGAAGTAAGAAAAATGTGTGAGGCAATAGGTAGAAAAGTACTTGCTTTACATAGAAGAAAAATTGCAGATTTGGATGTAAAAAATCTAGAAATAGGAAAATGGAGATATTTAACAGATAACGAGGTAAAAAAGCTATTAGAACTTGACAAATAGACCAAAATGTGGAAAAATAGATATTGTAGAGTACTAAATTGTACTTTATAAATTATAGGGGGAATTAGAATGATAGAAGATTCAGAAATAAAAACAACAGTCTCACCTTTTGCGATAAGACCAGGAGAAATTAAAGTGTTTGATGGAAAAGATGGTTATGTATCAATGAACCAAATAATCCAAAAAATAAATGTAGGTCATATAAATGATTTACATTTTAGAATAATGGAAATTGTTAATGAATATGAGTTTATAACATCTAGACAGTTGTTTAAATTATTAGAAAAAGAAAAATTTGAACTTAAATCACAGGATAAACTAAACAATAAACTAGAACAATTAGTTAAATCAAAAATATTAACAAGATATTATTTCAATTCAGAAGATGGTAAGGGAATATACAGAATATACTGCCTAGAAAAAATGGGAAAATATTTATTAAATTCTAGAGGAGTAGAATGTAAATGGCAACCAACAGATAATACAAAACCAGTTGCAATGATAAAGAAAAGATTAGCAAGCAATCAACTTCTAATTTCTTATAAAGAAAAAGTACAAGCTTTTGATTCATTCCAAATAAAAGTACCTATGAATGCAAAAATACTTGGAAAACAATTTAAAGCTACTGGTGGTAAAGTTACTCTAAGCAAGAATGGAAAATCAATAGATTTCATTTTTGAAGTAATTCGTAGGGAAGATGATTGGCAAAAAAAACTTGCAGATAAAATGAAATTGTACAAAGACTTCTATGAGAACTTTGTAGCAATGGATTCTGGGTTTAAAACAATACCACAATTAATTTTACTATGTGAAGATGAAAAGCACATGGCGGAAACATTTAGAGAAATAGTTGTAAATGGATTAGGTATAGATAAACTAAATCTATATTACACAACAGATTTACGCCAAAATGATAGCACACTAGAACACAGCTTGGCTGAATTTAAATTAGACCCAGTAACTAATAAGTATAAAATGGAAAATGTAGATATAAAATTATTAGGATAAATAATAATGCCTAAAAGAATGCAAAATGGAGACGGAGCAAAAAATGCTTCGTCTTCTTTGAAGTTAAATATATTATTTTAATGAAAAAAAGAACGAAGCATAGATATTTTTGCCCCGTTCTTAAAATTTATTTATTGTCTGGTTTCTTAAAGTTAAATACAATTGCATCTTCGCTGTCAAATAAATATTTTGAATCAGATGTGTCTGTTTTTATTGGATCAACTTCATCAGGAATATCATCATTAAAATGATAATTCTTTAAAGTTTCTTTTTTTCTTTTTGTTTCTTTTTCGTCTTCGTATTTATCTTCAGCTGAATGTGAATCAAAACCTGAATTATATCTTTCAAATGGATATTCTTTTGACGCCTTAGGCTCATAATATGTTGCAGATAGGAAGCTTAGATTTACTACACCAGTATCGCTCTTTCCACCTAAGTTTCTTAGCTTATACATAGCCTGCTTAAATTTCAAAGCTTGGATTTTTCCAGGTTGATATTTTATCTTATTTTCGTATTTTATTCCAGTAAGTTTAGGGTCATATTCGCCTTTAGCTGTATCGTAAGAACTTCCAAATGACCAATCTTTCTTGTCACCGATTTCTTTTGACCACCACTCGTTGTCTTCAGGAGCGTTATTTCCAAATACGAACTTATTAGAACAATTAGCGGTTATTATTTGTCTATGTTTCTTGTTTGAACCTTTATCTAATTGACCTAAGTTTTGTATAGAAACTACTGTTGAAACTTTATACTTTCTATATAAAGTAAACAATGAATCCGTTGAATTTCCAACAAAATCTGCAAATTCATCTATGTATAAGAAATGTGGAACTCTATCTTTTTCTATTCCAGGACGTCTTAATACAGAATACTGCATCATCAATATACAGAATAGGCCAAATGCTGTATGAATGTTTGGACCTAAATCACCACGTCTTGTACATACAAGTGTTACGTCGGCATTTTTTAATGCATTATCAAAGTTTATAGAATTTCTTCTATTACATAATATGTTTTTAACTCCAGTATATCTTAGTAAACTATCTAATTGTGCAGTAGCATGTGTTATAAATTTTTCAGTATCTTCTCTGTTTGGAGCAGATGCATAGAAATTTCTTTCAAAATAATTTAGCAATGAAGAATATTTTTCTGCAAGTTCATCGTCTTTTTTCATTTCTTCACATAATTCTTCGATTAATTCAAAATGTGTGAAACAATTTAACATATCTTCAAGATTTGGTAAATCATCATCATGAAGTCTAGGATATATTTCTTTTAATAATATTGCTAAATTTTCAATTGCTTGGTTTGCAGCGTTTACTCTGTATGCAAGCTCTACATCTAAATTACTATTGCTTGAAGAATATAATCCTTTTAAAACAGTAGAAATTGCAACAGCCGTTTGAGTTGCATCTTCAAGAGCAAAAGGATTTAAGCCAACAGAAGATGAGTCATTAGGATCTATTAAATTGAATTTCATGTTACGTGCTTTTAGCACTTTTTTAATATGATTTATAGACTCAATATCAGGAGAAATATAGGTCAAACCTAAATTTCTGTAAATATAATTATTTCCAGAACCAGCTATAATCATTTTTTTCATATATGTAGTATAAACATTAAGTTTATTTTCTTTTGGTGTTATCATATTTAAATTGAAATTAGCGTTTATATAATCATTTGAGTATGGGCAATTTAAAGTAGCAATTCCAGTTTTTAATGCAGTAAATCCCATTTCTTTTGATATTTCTCTAAAGAAATATTTTTTATCGATATCTTTTGCAATCATTGGCTCAAACAATAAAGATGTTTTTCCAGCACCAGAAACACCACATACTAGTGTAGGGTAAAATCTTTTCTCTTCAGCTATTTTAACTGTTTTACCATTTACTTTATCTGTTCCAAAAGACATCTCACAAGTATAAGCACCCCAAGAGGCAGATTTATCAGCAAGGCTAATTCCTTTATAATCGTAAATTGATTCATATATTGTTTTGGTATCGTGTACTGTCATTAGTAACCATTTTATAACAGGATAGAATGTTGTTAATGGTAAGTACAGAGCAACCGCGGAGAATGCTGGTTTAATCAAATTATAAAAGTTAGATGCGATGTATGAAAAGTTTGGTACTGATAAGAATAACATCCAACCAAATTGGTTTGTAAATTGTGTAAACATCGATACAATCATTATATAAATACTGATTAAATACACATCAAATAGTGCTAATTTAGATTCATCTGAGTCAACGAACTTAGATGAACACGAAAATAGAAATGCAAATACCGGGCAAGCAAGTGCTAGGGTATAAGTAATTGGCCCCCAATATGAAACTGCCATTCCTGTAAAAATCATCATAAGCATTTCTACTATTCTGTCTACAACTAAATAAGCACTTATTAAAGTTAGTACATATGTTAGAAAAGTATTTCTGTCTGTTTTTAGATATTTTAAAAATTTGTCTATTGCTTTCAAAAGATTCACCACTTTCAAATTATTTCATTTATTAAAATTTATACATATCTATTATCCTATAAAATGAAGAAAAAAACAAGTATTTTGAGCAATTTTATAAGCTTTTTTATGCTAAAAATTTATTAAACTTACAAATTAAGTATAGTAATTATTTTATTGAATATATTTTATAAATAAGGGGAAGGAGAACATATGTCTAAGGAAAAAAAGCAAAGTTTCATGCAAGGAATTATTACTTTGATGTTTTCACAAGTTTTAATAAAAATTTTAGGTTTATTTTATAAATTATATTTGACAAATAAAAATGGTTTTGGAGATGCTGGAAATGCTATTTATAACAGTGGATTCCAGATCTATGCACTACTGTTAACGATTTCTTCAATAGGTGTTCCAAATGCTGTTGCAAAACTTATTTCAGAAAAATTATCAGTGGGAGACAATAGGGGAGCACAGAAAATTTTTAAAGTAGCGTTTGCCTTTTTCTCTGTAGTCGGTTTTACAGGTTCAGCATTATTATTTTGTGGAAGTGATTTTATTGCAAATGTATGGCTTCAAATTCCGGAAGCAAAGTTAACACTAATAATACTTGCACCATCAATTTTCTTTGTTTCGTTAATTTCTGTTTTAAGGGGCTATTTTAATGGGCACGAAAATATGAAACCAATGGCACAGTCTCAAACAATAGAACAATTTACAAAAACAATATGCACCGTTGCTATAGTTGAGTTAATATGTTTTTTTATGGGAAATAAAGATACTACAGCTGTAATGGCTGCTGGAGCAAATTTGGCAACTAGTATTGCCACCTTTATTGGCTTTATATATTTAATATATTTATATAATAAAAAAGAAAGATACATAAAATTTAATAAGCCAAAATATCATAGGCAAGAAAGAACAGTAGAGATAGTAAAGAAGATAATAATAATTGCAATGCCACTTACTTTTAGTGCAATTTTAGGCTCACTAAATAAAAATATAGATTCCTTTACAGTTGTAAGGGGATTAAAAACGTTTTTAACAGAAGAACAAGCTAAAATTCAATATGGAATACTAAGTGGAAAAATAGATACACTCGTAACTTTTCCTTTATCGTTTAATATTGCACTTGCAACGGCTTTGGTTCCAGCAGTATCGGCTGCAAAAGCAAGAGGAGACTATAAGAGTATAGAAAAAAGGGTGTCTTTTGCGATACTTATTACGATATTAATTGGACTGCCATGTAGTGTTGGAATGGTGGTTTTCGCAAAGCCAATTTTGCAAATGTTATTTCCAAATGCAAGTAGTGGAGAATTTATATTTCAAATAAGTAGTATTTCGATTGTATTCATTACATTAGAACAAACTATAAACGGTGCTCTTCAAGGACTGGGAAAACTTAAAGTACCCGTAATTGCACTTTCAATAGGAGTGTCTGTTAAGCTAATTTTGAATTTAATATTAGTAAAAGTAAATCCAGATTCATTCGTTTTGGGAGGAGTTGCTGGAGCAGCATTTGCAACTGTAATGTGTCATGTTATTTCCATGTTTATTAGTTTGATAGCATTAAGTAAAAATATTAAAATAAAATTTGATTTGTCGAAATATTTTATAAAACCAATTTTAGCAAGTTCATCAATGGGAATAATTCGGAATATATACATATAATTTACTAAAAGGTATAATTATGCAAAATATTGCTATAATATTAACAATAATATTTGCAATAATTGTTTATGTAGTAATATTAGCAATTACAAAAATTTTTAGTAAAGATGAATTATACATGTTGCCATTTTACAGCAAATTTAAGAAAAATAAGGTCTGTAAACCTTGAAAAATAAGCATTTTTGAAAATAGAAAACCGCAAACCTTAGAGATTTAACACTTTTATAAAATAAATTTGAAAAAAAAGAAGGATTTTATCAAACCTTGGCGAATAATGTAAGTAGTAGATGCAATAATTATCTACATATACAATCTTATTAGGAGGTAATTTAAATGAACAAATCTGATTTAATCGCAGCCATAGCTGCTAAGACAGAATGCACAAAGAAAGATGCAGAAGCAACATTAAACGCATTCGTTGACGTTGTTACAGAAGCTTTAGTAAAGGGAGACAAAGTTCAATTAGTTGGATTTGGTTCTTTCGAAGTTAGAAAAAGAGCTGCTAGAAAAGGAAGAAACCCACAAACTAAAGAAGAAATCAAAATACCAGCATCAAAAGCTCCAGTATTCAAAGCTGGAAAAGCTTTAAAAGATTTAGTAAACAAAAAATAATTGAATTAATATAGAAATATGAATTCATATGAATACATGGAAAAAATCCATGTATTTTTTTTGCATAATTAACATAAAATTTGCTTTTCGCGAGAAAAAATGGTATAATAAGGTTATGTACGTTTATAAACACTCGACTCCCAGGTAGCTGGGAAGGAGGAAAAAATGTTCAAATTGTTAAAAACACTATTCTTTGGCAAAGAACGTGAAGTTCCGGAAGGCTATGTACTCCAGAAAAATGTAATGGGGAGAGAGATAGCCAAAGGCAACTGTGGGACAATCTGCTGGATTCCCAGTAGAAGAACCAAAAATGGTACGGAAATTCCGGGCTTTTGGAAGGAAATCGAAGCTCTGTATGTGGTCGAAAGGAATGGCCACAGCAGAGAAATGCGCGAGAGCGAAATCTACAGTTGGAGGAAGTACTTCGAAGAGTAACTTAGGAGGATTCAATAATGATTAAACACCTCAGAGAGGAAATGGGACTCAGGTTCAGAGATGAGAAACGTAAAAGAGAGCCATTGCCTGAAGGACCGAAAGGTTTTATGGTATACCGTGGAATTTACGGAATTCCATTTGCAACAAATGGAAAGGTAAGGGTCAGCTGGATACCATCGTCGACATTGCCAAAAGAAATGGGTGGCAAAGAAATGCCCGGATATTGGGCAGATGTTAATGCCAACAATAAGGTGAACATGAATGGAGATGTTGTTCCGGCAACATTGGAAGAACGCCTCCAGAGGGCACTTAGAAGATTTTAATTAATATTCTGAGTGCAAAAAGTAAGAAGATGTGAGTGAAAGGTACTTACATCTTCTTATTATATAAAAATTGGAATAATTTGCCAAAAACTGAATATTATGTTATAATTTATAATATAAAATATACAGAAAGGAGAATCATAATATGTCGATTGACAGTATGACGAGAGCTTTGTAGAGCAGGTGCTAAGCGTAAAAAAAGAACTATTTAAAGGAGACTGAAAAAATGATAAGCTACATGCACGTAATTTCAAAAAATCCCAATTTTGTGATAGCAGAGGTGGAAATGATCTGGCTTGAAGAAAGCCAGAAAAAAGACTACATCACAAGCAATGTCAAGAAAACGCTCGTACCCATGAACAAATTTGTGGGGATGGCAAATTCTGTACAGGAAGGAGATGTTTTCTCCGTAATCCACAATGAAGGTAGAATTGTGAGGGTGATAGAGAAAGAAATTGAGGCAACGAAGAAGATGGCTGCCTTGAAGAAGAAAGTTGTAGTGGCTTAACACTGCATAGGCGGGGGATATTATCCCCCGCCTTTTGCTGTAAATAATTTTCCGGCTATGCCGGTGGTAACATAGGCTTTTAGGCGTTATGAGTAAAAAGCCCCGGCTTAGCCAGGGGATAATTACTCAATTTTATTGAGAATAAGCAGAAAATATGATATAAATTATAAAAACGAGAAAGGAGAAAATAACATGAAAGCTTTAGTTATATCAGATATACATGGTTCTGGATATTATGCCGACAAAATAAGAGAAATAGTAGAAAGAGAAAAACCAGAAAAAATAATATTATTAGGAGATTTATACTATCACGGTCCAAGAAACGATTTGAGCCAAGAATACAACCCAATGAAAGTTGCAGAAACATTAAACTCAATGAAAGATAAGCTATTAGTCGTAAGAGGAAACTGTGACGCAGAAGTAGACGAAATGATTTCAGAATTCAAATTCAATGACCACATATTAATAGAGATAAACGGAAAAAAATTCTACTTCACACATGGACACAAATACAACATAGAAAACATTCCTTATGACGATTTCGATATAATGATTTATGGACACATACATCAAGGATTCATAGAAGAAAAAGAAGGCTTGATATTTGCAAATCCAGGGTCAATATCATTACCAAAATGCAACACAGCACATAGCTACATCATATTAGAAGAAAACAAGATAATATTAAAAGACGTAGATGGAAAAGTAATACAAGAATATCAATATGAGGAATAGGTGAAGAAAAAATATATAAATTTGAATTACAGAAAAATAAAGGAGTCAGCTAATTATGAAAGTTTTAATAGGAACAAACAATAAAGGAAAAGTTGAAGGTGCAAAGCAGGCATTTGAAAAATTTTACGAGAATGTAGAAGTAGTAGGAATATCTGTGGACTCAGGTGTTAGCGATGAGCCTGTGAATGATGAAATATATCAAGGAGCAAGCAATAGAGTAAACAACTTGATTAAATATGCAGAGGATAACAATGTAGAAGCGGATTTCTTTATAGGAGTTGAATCTGGAATTACGAATAAATTTGGAAAATGGTGCATTATTCAAATAGCTGTAATCAAAGATAAAAATGGATATGAGAGCTTTGGCACAGCTCCAGCATTTCCAGTACCAGATAAATATGTAAAGAAAATTATAGATACAGATTTAGGAATCGTAATGGACAAAATATTTAATGGAAACGGGCAAAAAAATGAAAAAGGTGGCATAGCTCATCTTACAAAAGATGTGGTTACAAGATATGATTTAACAAGAGAAGCATTTATAATGGCACTAACTGAATTTATAAATGGAGAAATTTGGAGAGATTAGAAATATTATATTCGGCTTGTCCTAGATTATTACTTAATTCTGTACAATCTGGTACAATCCGGGGACGGAGGAAAAAATGTTACATAAAATGAAATTACAAGAAGATCCATTTGAAAGAATAAAAAATGGAACTAAAACAGTAGAATTTAGATTGTATGATGAAAAAAGACAAAGCATACAAATTGGCGATGAAATCGAATTTTCAAGATTGCCAGAATTGCAAGAAAAATTACTAGTAAAAGTAATAGATTTATACAGAGAAGACTCTTTTGAAAAATTATTTAAAAAAGTATTTGTAGGAGAAGATGAAGAAAAAATAATAGAAAAAGCAAAGTCGATGAACAGATTCTACACACCAGAGCAAGAAAAAGAATACGGCGTGGTGGGAATAAAAATAGAAGTAATAAAATAAAAAGGAGGGGATAAAATGGCATACGAACCAGGAGATTTAGCTATTAAAATAGATGGCTACAAATTAAACATAAGAGCAGCAGGAGTAATAATACACAATGGAAAAATATTATTACACAAAGGAGAAACAGCAAACCATTATGCCCTGCTGGGCGGACATGTGAGAATAGGTGAAAACTCACAAGACACAGTAAAACGTGAAATACAAGAAGAACTAGGCAAAGAAATAGAAATAATAGGATATATATCAACAATAGAAAACTTCTTTGAGCTAAAAGGAATAAAATATCATGAGATTATGTTCGTATACAAAGCAGAGTTTTGCAATGAAGAAGATAAAAAAATAGAATACACAATGAAAAATATGGAAGGCGGAATTGAAAGTGATATTCACTACGAATGGATTAAAATAGATGAATTAGAAAAATATCCGCTGAAACCTCAAAAAATTATAAATGTTATAAAAAATGGAGAATATCCTGTACATTTAATAAATGAAAATTAATATAAGTGAAAAAGAATGCAGCAATTTGCATTCTTTAATTTTTTTATAAATATATATTAACACTGTTACGTAACGATGATAAAATAATAATCAGAGAGATGAAAAAAAGTAATTAAGTTTCAGGAAAGGAAGAACAAAAATGGAATACAAGGTTTCAGAACTAGCAGAAAAAGTAGGTGTTACGAAAAGAACTATACACTACTACATAAGTAAAGGATTATTATTACCACCAGAAGGAAGCGGAGTAAACAGTGTATATAATGATGAACATTTAAACAGGATACTTCTTATAAAAAAATTACAATCAGAGTATATGCCATTAAATAGAATAAGAGAATATATTTTGGAAAATCTGACAGAAGAAATAAGAGAGTATAGTTTGAAAGCTACTGAAAAAAATCCAAAATTAAAATTGCAAGAAGAAACTTCAGAGTACAATAGTGAAAAAACCAGAATATCTGGAAGCGGTAAAGAAATATACATTAGAGAAAATGTATGTGACATATTTGAAATGAATTATTCACAAGAAAATGGTGAAAAATATAAGCATATTATTGAAAATGTAAAAAAATATGTAGAAAAAATGTTAGAAGATTAGATACATTTAGAAAGGAAATAAAAAATGAAAAATGTAGATTTAAGAGAGTTGGCTCTAAAGAAAGTAAAAATAACAGGTAATGTAATAGGAAAGTTTGGAACATTTGAAATTGAACAAATGTACAAAAATAATACAAAAGAAGTTTTAGAAGTTGGATACACATTTCCAATAGTAGAAACTGCAACAGTTGTTGGATTTGAAATAAAGGTTGGAGATAAAATATTAAAAGGAAAATGCAAAGAAAAGGGCGAAGCAAAAAGAGAATACCAACAAAACATTGTTAAAGGTAACAGTGCTTACATGATGGAACAAGAAACGGGCAACATATTTAAAATATCAGTTGGAAAAATTGATAAGGACGAAGAAGTAACTGTAAAAATACAATACATAGATAAATTCGAAATTATAGACAACCAGATAGAAATATTAATACCAACACTTGTAACGCCAAGATATAAATCAAATGTTACAAACAAATTAATATATGGAAAAACTAATTATACAGTAGATTTTACTATAAATATAGACAAAACTTTAAATGTAGAAAACATAAATTGCCCAAGCCATAAAATAAACATAATAGACGAAAAAAACATAAAAGTAGAAAATTATGATTTATCAAAAGACTTTAAACTAGATATAAAATTAAAAAATGAATTATCATCAAAAGCAATTATATCAAAAACAAGAGATGGTAAAGACATGTTATATCTATCATTCATGCCAGAAATAGACGATGTATACGAAGATAGTGAAAAGGAGTATTTATTCTTAATTGATATATCTGGATCGATGATGGGTGTTAAGTTAGAAGAAACCAAAAGAGCAGTAATCGAATGCTTAAAGCAATTAGACGAAGGAGATAAATTTAACATAATAGCATTTGACCATCAATTTGAAGTAATGAGTGCACATGCAATAGAATATAACGAGAAAAATATGCAAGAAGCGGAAAGATATATTAACAGTTTGCGCGCTGCAGGAGGTACAGAAATACTAAATCCAATAAAATTTGCACTATACGAAAATACAGAAAAAGTAATATTACTATTTACTGATGGTCAAGTTGGAAACGAAAAACAAATAATAGATTTTGTAAAAGAACATGGAAAAAACAGTAGAATATTCCCATTCGGAATAGATTCAAATGTAAACTCATATTTTATAAAACAGTTAGCCAAAGCTGGTAATGGCAAAGCAGAATTAATACAACCAAACGAAAAAATAGATGATAAAATAATAAGAACATTTGCAAGAATACAAACACCAATGGTAGAAGACATACAAGTAGATTATGGGCAAAATAAATTAGTAGACGAAATAAAAGAAGAAAACAGTCTATTTAACTACGAATTCTTTAACGTATTTGCAAAAATAGAGGAGATAAAAGACGACATAAAATTAAAAGGAAAAATTTTAGGCAAAGAATACACATGGAAAATTGCTAAAGAAAAAATAACTAACACTGATGTAGACCTAGAAGTGCTATTTGCAAAACAAGAAATAGAACGTTTAGAAGATTACATTAAAAATACATACGACTACGAAAAAATAGAAAATTACAAGAAAATGATAATAGACATAGCTGTAAAATACAATATAAATTCTGAATACACATCTTTTATAACAGTATATGAAAGAGAAAATAAGCTACTTGATGTACCTCAATATCAAGAAACAACATTAAGTAACAAGTTCATGTTTGATGCATTTGAAGGAATAGATGCAATGGATTATGAATGTGAAGAAAGCTTTTTAGGTTCAAATCAAAGAGTTTTCAATACTTCGAATCTATTTGGAGCTAGTGCTGATACTCATTCAGTAAAAGGAAGCGCTAAAGGTTCAGGTGCTCTTAATATTCCAAGTTTTATGAAAAGATCTAGAGTAATAAGCCCAAAATATGAAGAAGCATTGCGTTGGGATGCAAAAAACCATGAAACAACAGAATTATTAGATGAAAAAATTAACGAATATTACGAAAAATTTATTAAGCAAGAAGAAAAATCAATATTAACATATTTACTATATGCATTATATGATTTTAATAAAGGAGCACAAAAAATTGATTATGAAAGATTAGTACAATTCTTAGAAGTACACAAACAAGAAATAAGAAAATCAGAATTATATATGCAATTAATCTGTAGATATTATAAAGACATGGAAATAAATTTTATCGGCAATCGAGAAAAATTATTAAACATTATCGACGAAGATTACAAAAAATTAATTTTAACAAATGCAAAAATAAAATTATATAAAAGTGTAATAACAGAAAAAGAAGTAGAGCAAATTATAAAAGAAAACAAAATATCAGAAAACATAGATAACGTAATTTGGTATTTATATAGCAAAATGGTTATACATTTTTAGAAAAAGTGATATAATGTTGAAAAAATAATAGGAGAGAAAAAATGGAAACAACAGTATACCTAATAAGACATTCAGTAAGACTTAACATGAAAAACAACATAGAAAGTTACAATACGACTCAGGAAAGCCTAATAAAAAATGAAAAAATAATACTAAGCGTGACAGGAGAAAGAAGAGCAGAAAAGTTAAGCAACGAAAGAGAACTGCAAAACATAGATGTAGTGTACGCAAGCAACTGCGTAAGAACGTTGCAAACAGCAAAATACTTAATGGAAAAACAAAATCTTAAGGCAAATTTAGATGAAAGACTAGACGAAAGAAGAACCGGAAAACCAAATGACAAAGAATATCCAGATTGGTACACAAGACAATTCCAAGATGAAAACTTCAAAACAGAAGGCGGAGAAAGTCAAAAAGACGTAAGAGAAAGAATGGAAACAGTATTCAATGAAATTGTAGAGGAAAACAAAGGCAAAAGGATTGCAATTTTTACACATGGAAATGCCATGACCTTTCTACTCATGAAATGGTGCAAAGTAGAAAACGTAACTCCAAACAAAGAAATAACACTAAGCTACAATGGAAAAATCATCTTTAACAAAAGACTAAATTCACCAGAAGTATTCAAGTTGACATTAGACGAAGAAAATAATGTAAAAAATATAGAAAACATAGAATTTGCAGACTTAGAATTTGATGACTTTAATATATAAAAATTGAAATGAAAATTATATACTGAAAGTATAAATAATTCCAAAACTAAATAATTTAAACGAGTATATAGAACAATTTGTGGAAAGTTGCCCAAAATTTTCTGATATACTCGTAAGATAAAATGAAAGTTTTTACTGGAGCTAAAAAATAAACTAAATATTAAAAGGCTGAGCTTAATTCTGCTCAGTCTTTTCTCCTAAATCTTGCGTAAATCTTAACAAATATCCATCTGGGTCTTGAATTAAAAACTCTTTATTTCCTAACATTTTATCATCGTATCTATACCAATTTTCCTCGATATCAAAAGCAATTGCATAATTATTTTCTTTGAAGTTATTATATATTTCATCAAGGTCGTCAACTTCTAATTGAAAGTTAATTCCATTGCCAAAAGGGTATTTTAATTCTCCGACATCCCACTTATCATTATCAGACAATTCTTGTAGCATAAATTGAATATTATCCAAAGATATGAATGCAAATTTATCCTCAGGTCTATCATATTCAACTTTAAAACCAGCCATTTTATAAAATTTTAAGCTATCTTCCAAATTAGTTACAGATAACTCTGGAATATTTTTATTCCAATTTATATAATCTTTAGGCCTTAGAATTATACTTTCAAAATATTGCTCTTGAAAGTCAGTCAATACTTTAATTTCTTCATTAGTAAAAGTTTTATTTTCTGGAACAACAACTAATTTATCGTCATTGTCATTTGTCCTATGAATTATTGCAATGCACTTTCCAGTAAAAGTTTCTAGCGGTTCATAGATTCCTAAAACATAAGAATCTAATTCTTCACCATCACCGCTTATAGTATTAGGAACATAACCATAATTTATGGGATAAATAAATCCGTGCTTTGGATGCTTGCTACCCATAGGCCTGTCAATTTTTATGGTTATGATTTTATTTAAATATTCTAGATTATTCATGGTTATTCTCCTAACTTTATATTTTTAATAATAATAGATTCCTCATTTTCACCAATAAATTCAACAGAAACTTTATTGATAACAGTTGTAAATTCATAATTAAAATCAGAGAAATCTTTTAAACTATCGGCTTGACCAAGTGTTATATGAGGATTTACTAAATTTGCCAATCTATCATATTTATTTCTAATTTCATTAATTATATCCATATTGTCAAACTTAGGAAAAATTAATATGTCTCGTTTACCGATATTATTACATTTGAGGCCCTCCTGATTTATTATTGTATTTAATATTACCATAAATCTTTGCGGGATTGCAACTGATGGAGAGAAGAGAATGGATTGTTAATAATAATTCAAAATGTAAAATATTTATTAATCTCTTAAAAAAATAAAATGGATTGGATATATAAGCTTTTATACTGTAAATGAAAAAAGTGAATAATATTAAAGAATCATGAAAATAGAATGGACTAAAATTGCTATATTTTCTCATAACCCGAAGGTCGTAGGTTCGAGTCTATCCCACGCAATCAGATTTATCAAGAAATTTAAAGTTCCTTGATTTTTTTATTGCCCTAAAAAAGTGGCAAAAAAGTGGCAAAAGTTTTTGGAAATACCTGGCAAAATAAAAAAAGCGTGATATAATAAGATAAAATATTAAAGGATGTGATAAAAAATATGACAATAGATGAATTAGAAAACAGATTAAACAATGAATTTCCTAATGTATATAGATGTATTTTGATAAGTGGAGATTGGGGAATTGGAAAAACCTATTTTTTAAAAAATGTTTTTTTAAAAGAAAGAGAATATATTTATATTTCATTATTTGGTTCAAATAGTATAGAAGCTATTAAAACTGAAATATATTCAAAGCTTAACAAAAAATGCAATATTATAGGAAAGATAAAGAAGGTACTTCAAAGAGCAGATGGAAATAATATTGGATTAGGGCCGATTTCATTACCTATAACTTATTGGGAAACAGATATAAATGAAGCAATTAGCAAAAATATAAAAGATAAAGTTCTTACTGTAGTAATAGATGATATAGAGAGAAAAAGTAAGAAAATTAATATTGAAGATATATTGGGAACTATAGAAACACTTTCAGAAATTAATAATATTAATGTAATTTTGGTAGCAAATGAACATAAAATAGAAGAAGATGATAAGAATAAATTTTTAAATTTCAAGGAAAAAATAATTCAAAAAACATATAATATTCATAAATATTCAAAAGATAGTCCTAAGGAAATTACAAAATTTTTATTAAGAGATGTAAAATTAGAGAATAATATAGATATTAATATTATAAGTGAATATATAATAGAAGTATTTGAGAATCACCCAGTAAATAATTTAAGGACATTAGAAAAAGGGGTTAATTTTGTGAATTTAATACTTAAATATATTGATTTACAAGAATTAGATAATGGTGAAATTAAAGATATAATTATAGCAGCTTTGTCTGTGGTAATAGAAACAATTGAAGGCACATATATAAATAAAGAAAACAAGCCAAAAGATGAAAGCATAATAGAAAAAATAATAGAAGATTCAGGCAATAAATTGGTATCTTGCATAATAAAAAACTATTTCAAAGAACAATATTTTATTAGTAAGAAGAATACAATCGTTAATTTATTATTAGATATTTATCAAGATAAAGATGTACAAGCTAATTTTGAAAAATTTAATAAGTTTTATAAAGATATACATACAATTGATGAAACAAAAGAAGAAATTGATTTATTTTATATGTCTGAAGAACAACTGATAGAAAAAATTGAAGCTTTTCATAAAAATTGCATATTAAAAGCTGATAAAAAATTAGATATAAATAATTGGTTTAAAAAGTTAAATGAAATCTATACATATGCAAAAGCAATTGGAAAAGAAAAGATTTTTAAAGATGAAGAGATTTTTAAGGTAATGGATATTTATTTAGAAAATTTGCAAGTGGAGGAAGGGTTATTTTATATCTTAGATAGACATATACCTTATCAAATATCTGAAGATAAAATGTTAGAATATAATAAACAATTAAATGAAAAAATAACAGAAAAATATTATGCCAAGTCTATAGAGATGATTGTAAAAAAAATAGAAGAAAATGATTTTAAGGCAGAAAATTTAGATAGATTATACACAATATATACAGAAGATCATATAAAATTTGATAAACAAAAAATAATAAATATAATGGAAGATAATAAATATTTTATTCCAAATTTAAATTATGAAATATCTGATAAGATATGGAGTTGGGCACATAGTATATGGGAAAAAGAAAGAAGTTACAAGCAATATCGAGATAATGGATTCGAAAAGTGTGTAAAAGGATTGCTACAGAACTCAACTGCAATAGGTAAATATAGAATAGAATCATTAAATAGGCAATATGGAATAAATATTGATGATGTAAAATAAAAAAATAGGCGGGATCATAATAAAATCTCGTCTATTTTAATTTGCTTTTACAGTAAGAAATTCTTCCATAACATTAGGAACATTTTTAAATTCATCTTCAAAGAAGTGAGAATAAACTCTATCAGTTGTTTGAACACTTGAATGTCCAACTTTTCTACTAATAATCTGAGTTTGAATACCCTTATCAATCATAAGAATAACATTAGTATGTCTTAAACCATGAAATGTAATTTTCTTTAATCCATATTTATTGATTATTTTGTCTAATATTTTTGAAGGTGTATCTGGATGAATGTCAGATCCATAATCAGTTGTAAATATTCTTTTACTACCTTGCCACTTAAATCCCAAAATCATCTTTTATTTTAGCTGCTCTTTTTGCCATTTTTTAAGTAATTCAAGAGTAGTTTTAGAAATATAATTTATTCTTTCACTATTTGCCGTTTTAGTTCCTTTTTCAAAGATTTTTCCATAGGCATATTGTGTAGTTTTATTTATTTGAACTCTTCCAGTTTCAAAATCTACGTCAGCCCAGGTAAGCCCTGTAAGTTCTCCACGTCTACAACCTAAATCTAATGCTAATAATATAATTGCTTGGTATTTAATAGGCTCAAATTGAAGAACAGAAAAAAGTTTTTCTACTTCTTCAGGTTTATAGTAAGGAATCTCTGGTTTTGCCTTTTTAGGCTTATCAATCTTTGCATTAGGATTCTCAAGTATATATCCACATTTAACAGCATATTCTAGCATATTATTTATAATGTCATAATAACTCCTAATTGTTGTAGTACTAAGACTATATTTTGTTTTAGGAGAGATATATGTATGTCTTAAATATTGATAAAAGTTTTCCAGAATTTTAATATTTAATTCTTGTAACCTAACATATCCAATTCTATCCATAGCATGTTTTAATCTATAATCATAGTTTACAAATGTTTTCATTTCAACATTGTCAATTTTATAGTCATAGTATTCTTGTGCTAGCTCTTTAAATGTGTAATTTTTCTTTTGAAAGATTGTGCCATTTTTTAATATTTTTCCAAGCTCAAATTCCCTTGCTTTAGCTTCGCTCTTTTTTCCGTAAAATGTTTCAATGTGTCTAATTTTTTTGTTACCATTGTAACCAAGAACAATTTCTATTCTGTATTTTTTGTTATTTGTTAATTCCATTACGCTCATATTTTAATTACCTCCACTATCAATTTGATTTAATAGTGTTTCAATTTCGGAAGGAATAGAATCTTTATCAAAGATTTCACATTGTTTAGAAATACTGTTCTTTATAATCTCAGATATTTTATAGGTTTAAAATAGATATGTCACAAATACATTGAAAATAAAATATTGAAAAGAGAGCACAAAAATGATATTGTTTAAATGACCAAAAATAAACATATCGGAGGTGCTCTCTTATGGGTAATAATATCACAGATAGATTAAAATATAAAGAGTCAATAGTAAAATTTTCAAGAAAATATGGAGTGGCAAAAGCAACATATAAATTTTGGAAATGTAAAAGAACAATATATAGATGGAGAAATAGATATGATGGAACATTAGAAAGTTTAAAAGATAAATCAAGACGTCCACATTCACATCCAAATCAACATACAGAGGAAGAAATAAAATTAATAAAAAATTATAAAAGAAACAATAAAGATACGGGATTAGTAGTATTATGGATAAAATTACGTCAAGCAGGATATACAAGAACAATACAAGGATTGTATCATGCAATGCAAAGATTAGGAATATACAAAAAAACGCCAAGCAAAAAGAAAGAAAGTGAACCGAATGAATGGGTATCAGGAGAATATCCAGGGGATAAGGTTCAAATAGATGTTAAGTATGTTCCAAAGAAATGTATGAGCAAAGAATTACAGGAAAGAGGAGAAAAATTTTATCAATATACAGCAATAGATGAATATTCAAGATTAAGATATACATGGTTTACAAATGCACATGATACATATGCTTCAAGCGAATTCGCAAGAAGATTAGTAAAATATTTTCCGTTTAAAATAAAGACAATACAAACAGATAATGGATTTGAATTTACAAATAGATTAAGTTGGCAAGCATTTTTGAAAGATAAAAAAACAATGTTTGAAAACACATTAGAAGAATTAGGATTAGAATATAAAGTAATAAAGCCACATACACCAAAACAAAATGGAAGAGTAGAAAGAAGTCATAGAAAAGATCAAGAAAGATTTTACTATAAAAGAGTATTTTATAGTTTAGAAGATTTAAGAAATCAAGGAAAAGAATGGAGAAAAGAATATAATAATTTTCCTATGAGGCCACTAGGATGGTTGAGTCCCAGGGAATTCATAAAAAAATATAAAAGTCAAGAAGAATCGTTATTTGCAATATAGGTGCTCAAAGTATTTATTTTAAATAATTTGTGACAAATGATTGACTAACCTACACAAGAACTAAATGACATGATGAGACACTATTCACAATCCTGTAAGATTGTGGTAAAATATATAAAGAAAAATTATATTGGAGGAAAAATTATGAATAAAAAAGAAAAATTAATGGAGAAAATCAAACACAGAGGCTTCGGCTGTGCAACTATTACAACGAGATAAGTGCTATAGAGTTGTAATAGTAAAGTTTATAGCAAATATATCTCGTTATTCTAAGAATTAAAATAAGGAGATATAAAAATGATAGAAATAGAATTAAATAATGTAAAGAAAAACTTTGGACTAAAAAATGTGCTAAACGGTGTAAACTTTGAGGTAAAAACAGGAGAAAGAATTTCATTGATAGGAGAAAATGGCTCAGGAAAATCCACCATTTTAAAAATAATTAGTGGAATTGAAAAGCAAGACTTCCGGAAACGTAAACATAAGAAAAGGAGCAACGACAGGCTTTTTAAAGCAAATATATGAAAAAGAGCAAGAAGACATAATAGTAGAAGAATATCTAAAAGAAAGCTTCAAAGAATACATGCTTATAGAAAATGAGTTAAGAAAATTAGAAAACCAAATGGCAAAAAATACCCAGAACCTGGTGCAAATATTACAGAAATATGGAAAGCTACAAGAAAAATACATTGCTTTAGGTGGATTTGAACTAGAAGAAAAATTTAAAAAAATTTGTTCAGGTTTCAAATTTGATAGGGACTTTCTAGAAAAGAAATACAATAGTTTGAGCGGTGGAGAAAAAACTATAGTTAATTTGGCCAAAATACTCTTAAAAAATCCGAGTATATTACTTTTAGATGAACCAACAAATCATTTAGATATAGAAACGCTCGAATGGTTAGAAAATTTCTTAATAGAATATAAAGGAACAATACTTTTAATTTCACATGACAGATACTTTTTAGACAAAGTTGCAACCAAGACAATATTATTAGAAAACGGTCACACAAAAATATACTTTGGCAACTACTCATACTTTTTAAAAGAAGATGAGAGAAGAACATTAGCAGAATTTGAAATGTACAAAACTCAACAAAAGCAGATAGAAAAAATGAAAGAATCTATCAAAAAATTAAGAGAATTTGGCAGACTTGCAGGAAACGAAATGTTCTTTAAAAGAGCAAAATCAATCGAAAAAAGACTAGAAAAAATGGACGTTCTAGAAAAAAGAGTAGACAAAAAATTGCCAATAAAAATAAATTCCTGTAGCAAATCAGGAAAAGATATATTAGTTATCAAAAATCTAAACAAGTGCTATGGAGACAAAATAATATTCAAAAATTTCAACATGGAAGTTTTTGGTGGAGAAAAAGTACAGCTAAAAGGAAAAAACGGATCAGGAAAATCAACACTAATAAAAATAATTTTAGGCAAAGACAATGACTTTAGTGGAGATATAAAAATAAATCCATCAGTAGAAATTGGGTATATTCCTCAAGAAATAAAATTTAGCAATGAAACTGACACATTACTAGAATATTTTTTAAAAAATTACAGAGGCAGTGAAACAGAGGCTAGAACATTTCTAGCCAAGTATATGTTTTATGGAGAAAACGTATTTAAAAGATTAAAGGATTTGTCTGGAGGCGAGAGAGTAAGACTTTTAATTGCAGAACTTGTGATTAAACAAACAAATTTCTTAATACTAGATGAACCAACAAATCATTTGGATATTTCAACAAGAGAAATACTTGAAGAAAATTTAAAGGAATACCAAGGAACTATATTATTTGTTTCACATGATAGATATTTTGCAAATAAAATTGCAGAGAGAAAAATTGATATTTAGTATAGGGCCAAGCCACTTTAATAATTGGCTTGATTTTATATTATTACTTAAAGAAAATAAGGATAAAATTGCGTGGTTATGACGTTTAAAAGAAATTTGCTAATTAGGTTAATTTGAAAGTGGCAATAATAATAAAGTTTTAATTTTCAGCAATTAATTCAAGTGAAATTTCATCAATTATAGTTGAAAATTTAATTAAAAGAGAGTACTTTATTATTGATTAATAACAAAAAATTAAAGAAGTGTTTTCGTATGAATAGTAATATTGTATAAAAATTTAAATATAAAGAGTATGTAGTAAAATATTTTTATAAAAAAGTATTGACAAAAGAACAAATGTTTGATATAAATGTTAAAGTAAAAAATTATATAAATAAATGAGGACTTATGGAAAAAAGAGAAGATTTATGATATAAAATAATATAGGGATTTTAGATACTTTTTGAGGTGAAAAAATGCGTACAATGTTATTAAGTTTAAAACCTGAAATATTTGATTTGATTAGAGAAGGAAAAAAGATATTTGAATATAGACATCAATTTTATACTGAACCTATAAATGCATATTTATATATAAGTAAACCAGTGCAAAAGATTGTAGGATATATTGAATTTGATAAGAGAATTATTTTACAAGATTGGAAAGAAGAATATAAAGATGATATTGAGGTAAGTAAAAGAATAGATGAATATATAGCTAGAAACTATAAATATGCTGTACCGATAAATAAATTTAGAATGACAACAGAAATATCATTAGAAAATCTAAAAAGCAATTTGAACAAATTTATAATTCCAGAGTCTTACTATTATTTGGATAATTTTATGGAGCTTGATAATTACATAAAATGCAATATGAATTTTACTGGTGAAGTAATCAAAAATAATTTTCAAATAATAAACAGAGCAGATATTTGTAGAAAAAGGTATTAAATGCAAAGTAGAGGCTTGAGTTTTTTAAACATGACATATAATAGAAAGAGGTGCAATATGAAAGAATATAAAGTTGGTAGTTTATTTGCAGGAGTTGGAGGAATATGCCTTGGATTCCAAAATGCAAAAGGAAAAAATGCATGTTATAAATTGTTGTGGGCAAATGAAATAGATGAGTATGCTTGTGCTACATATAAAAATAATTTTAAGCATAAATTATTACAAGGAGATATAAAATTAGTATTACATCCTGAACTTTCTGAGAATGAGCAAGAAAAAAAATATTATGAAAATCTTCATGAAATAATTTTAAAAGAACCTATAGATATTTTGAATGGAGGATTCCCTTGCCAGGCTTTTAGCATAGCAGGAGAACAAAAAGGATTTGAAGACGAACGAGGAAACTTATTCTTAAATATTATAGATTTAATACAAATGTTAGATAAAAAATTTTATAAACCAAGAGTTCTTTTTTTAGAAAATGTAAAAAATCTACAAGCGCATGATAATGGAAGAACTTATAAAGTTATCAAAGAAAAACTAGAAAAATGTGGATATAAAATATTTGAAAAAGTACTGAATACAATGGAATATTCTGATTTACCTCAAAACAGAGAAAGAATTTACATAATTGGATTAGCGAATGAAAAAGATATTGAGTTATTTGATGTTTATAATAAAGATGTACTTTCTAAATTATACAGACATAAAACTGCAGAAGAAAGAGTAAGTGATATAAAGAAAATAATAAACTATGATTTGACTAAAGAAAATGCAGAAAAGTATTATTACACTAAAGAAAAATATCCAAACTATTTTGTTTCAATTGATGAATTTAAAAATTCTGAAAATGGAAATAGAATAAATTTAGATGAACAAATAAATGAAATGTATCAATTTTATCAATGTCGTAGAGGAATGTATGTAAGAAAAAACAAAAGCGGAGTATGCCCAACATTGACAGCTAATATGGGAACGGGAGGACATAATGTACCATTAATTAAAGTTAATGATGGAATAAGAAAATTAACACCTACCGAGACTTTTAAGTTACAGGGATTTCCTGTTGGAAATGGATATGAATTACCGGAAAAATTTAATGGAAAAAAATATCCGGATTCTCAATTATATAAACAAGCAGGAAATGCTGTTTCAGTTCCAGTAATAACTGAATTATCGGAAGGAATCTTAAAAATTTTAGAAAAGAATGATAATACATAAAGCTTATATAATAGAGTGATAAAAAATCACTCTTATTTTTTAGGTAAAGCAATGTTTGAATTTATCTTTGCCCTTAGTATAATTGATAATGCAAAGATACAGTTTGTTTAATTGCATTTTCAGATAGGATAATATAAATACGGAGGAAAAAATATATGAATAGCAAACATTCAGAGAAATATATCAGAATAGGATTGAACATTGCGTTGCAAAGAAAGTTAAAAAAGATGACTCAAATTGAACTGGCTGAAAAAGTTGGTATTAGTAGAACGCATATGAGTAATATAGAAGCTCCTAATATGGTAACGCCTGTTTCGTTAGAAGTTATTTTTGATATATGTGATGTCCTAAATATATCTCCTGAGGTATTGTTTAAAATGAATTAATTCATATATATGTAAAAAAATATGAGACAAGTTAATGTAAAATTAAAAGATGGAACTAATGTTATAGGCAATGAATTTGACATGGAAGATTATAAAAAATTTAAAAAGATTTTTCGCAAATGGACAAACATAAATTCAGACTTAAAAAAATTTGGTGGAAGGAATTTAAATGTGCCGGATGTATTTAGTGAAGCATTATATTGCATTTTTTTCAATGCAGTAAGAACAAATGGAACTGCACATTCATATGACGCAGTAGACAAAATCACGGGAGAGGGAATTCAGATAAAATCAGCATCTATAAGAAATGATTGTACTTCGTTTGGACCAAATTCAACATGGGACAAGCTGATTTTTGCGGATTTAGCACCATTTGGAACTGTAGATGGAAATGTATGGTTTTATGAAATAGATTCAAGTAAGATATATAATATTGTATTAAATTATAAGAAAAATGAAACATTTAGAGATCAACAATTACAAGGAAGAAGACCTAGATTTTCAATAAAAGATAAGATAATAAATCCTTTAAGATTAACTCCAATAAAAAAGATTAATTTAATGGAGGATAGTGATGAATAAAGAAGTTAAAGTATATAAAGATGACATAATTGAAAGAGTATATTTCATCACAAAATTGATACAAAATCAAAAAGGTACTACGATGTCAGGTGCTTTAACGTCAAAGAGTGATTCGATGGGAGGAATATTTGATAGGTTTATTAATTCAATATCTGATTCACTAGTTTTTGAAAAAATAATTTTGCCAAAGATAAAAACAAATAAAAAAGTAAAAGTAATAAATGACTACTATTACTATAAACCTACAAAATCATTGGCTGGAATTGCACCAGACCTTTTTGGACTTAATATTAATGGAAAGGATGTTGCTTTTACTCAATTTATTAATAAATGGAAAGCAGTACCTGATATGCCACAAGTTGAGGTAAAAACATTTAAAGCCAAAGACCAAATGATTACTTTAAGAGATCAGAAATATAAGGAATATCTTGTATTTGTGGATTTGGACTTAAGAATAGACTATTTAGTCCCCTTTTTTGATTCAAATATATTAAATGATAAATTAGTTTCAAAAATGAAAATGAATAGAGAACTTTTTATTAAAGAAGATAAAAGAGCTCTGATAACGGAGATAACACCAATAAATTACTCATCAGATGAAATAGGAACTATTAAATTACTTTCTATTACTAATGCTGATGACTTTAAAAAGCAAGCAACCTTGTGTGAAGGAAATATCAGTGTACGAAGAATGAAAGAAATAAAAGATAGAAAAGTTAATGTCAAGAAAGATTTATTACATGATAAATTAAGCTTATATGCTCATAAAAGTCCACGTATAAACAAATTGTGTGAATTTAATGAATTGTGGAGAAAAAGAACAAAGGTAAAAGATAATGTTTCCACACTAGATTTTTCGGCTGACAAAATAGACAAGATAGAAATATGTAAATATAATGCTAATGGCATAGTTATAACGGCATTGGAAGAAGGCTGTAGTTTTAATGGTACAACGTTAGAAATAGGTAAACAATATACTGTTTCATTTGAAACTTTAAATAGAGCTGGAAATAATGGAAGCGAATATTTTATGCAAAAACAATGTGCAGTTTATTTAAATGGACTTGAAGAAAAGCTTTTAAAAAAATTAGAAAATATAATAGAGACAATTGATAATTAAATTAATATATAATAAATCAGCAGGAAAAATAACGTTATGACTCTTTAAAGTAAGTGAGAATATAAAAAGAAAAAAGTGATATAATAAAATTGGAGAAATATAATGCTACAAATAGAAAAAATGTTTGAAAAGGTAGTTCCAAAAAATTATAGTATAGATGGCTATGTAAATAATAAAATAAGAATAAAAGATAAGACATTTTCTATAAAATCTATATATAAAATAGTACAACACTTTAAATGGATGAAAGAGAAAACTGGAATATCTGATACAAAGGTTCTTATTGACTCTGATTACATAGCGGATCAGGCTATATTAACACTAATGGAATCAATAATATATTTTGTAATAAATGAATGGAATTTTAAAGTTGCTTATAGATTTTCGATTAAAAAAAATGTACTAGGATATCAAATTTTTAAGAACAGTTTATTATTTAAGTATAACAATAGAAAAATAGATACAAAAGATTATAGTTCAGAATATAATAAAATGATAGTGATTGAAAGAGATCATTTCAGAAAAGTATGCGAGAATATTGAAAAAAATAGAAAAGGAAAATTTATTTCTATAACTATGGATGAGATAGATTCTTTTCTAAAGTTTTTTGAGTTTGATAATGAATATAGAAACGAATTGGCTGAAGTAATAGTTGAAATACTAGATAATGCATTGAACCATTCAAAAGGAGACTGTATATTAAACTTAAATGTTTTAAAAAATGATTTGCATAAATATAAATATGTAGATGTTGCGTTAGTGTCTATAGATGAAGTGTTTATTGGAAAAGAAATTATAGAATACATAAATAAAGAAGACAAATCAGAATATAGTAATAAAAATCAAATTGTTTTAAAAGCATTTGAAAATCATAAAAAGTTTTTTAATGAAAACTATAACATAAATTCATTTGCTATGGTTTCAGCATTTCAAAAATATGTTACAACTAGAAAAATGTCAGGAAATTCAGGAGGAACTGGCTTAACAACATTGATAAATGCATTAATAGAAAAATCAACGCTAAATTTTTGTTATGCAATTAGCGGAAATACCAATCTACTGTTTAAAAAAGATTTTTTAAATATAAATGAAGATGGACTAATTGGATTTAATAAAGAAAACAATTATATTGAAATGATTCCTGATAAAAATGTGGTTAGCATTAATGATTATGATATGAATGTTAACATTTATAATTTACAATTTATTTTAAAGGAGAATTAGTATGGAAAATAATATTATTGAACTTGAATTTGATGATAAAACTATATCTGGATTAGCGGGAAATGATTATGGATATGAAGAATATAAGAAACAGATAAAAGATAAATTCAACTATAATAAGAAAAACATAATCATATTTCCGGAACAAATAAAAAAGGTAGCAATATCATTTGTGCAAGGAATGTTTAAAGATATATTAAAAGAAATTGACAAAAATGAAATAGAAAAATATGTCTTTATAAAGAGTTCATCAGAGCAACTAACTAAAAGAATATGGACTAATATAAAATTTTAGCAAATAGAGGAGAGAAAAATGGAAGAAATTATACAAGCTACCATATCAACAACGATAAATGAAGTTATAAAAAACTCAAATTTACTTTGCTTTGACTGGGCTACTTTAGCAATATCGATAATTGCAATAATAATTTCAGTTTGGTCTGCAATTTGGACGGTGCATAGAAATAATAAATCAAATTATAAAAATAATGTATATGAAGATGTTTTACAAGAAGCTTTTCATGTTAAATTACCTATGTATATGCAGAAAAGCATAGATTTCAAGAACAAGACCGTAAATGACAATGAAATAGGTAAATTTCAAGACTTTCTTATAGATTTGAGAGAAAAAATATTAGTGTTTAAATATATGGATGAGGATTTTTATAAAGAAATTGATAAAATTATTATAAAAATAGATGATAATATAGTTTTAATAAATAATAAACAAGATAATTTTGAAAATATTTATAATGAATTGGTAGATCAAATAAAAGAATTATACAAATGTATAGAGAAATATTTATTTAAATAGATACACTTAAAGGCGAGTTTATTCTCGCCTTTAAAATTTTGTAACATAAAGAAACCACGGGTTATACTGAAGTGGTTATGAATTTTAAAAAGAATCTGTTAATTAGATTAATTTGAAACTAGCAACAATAATGGAATTTTCATTTTCACGAATTAATTCAAGCAAAATTTCATCAATTATAGTTGAAAATTTATAATCAAAATCAAAGAAATCTTTTAAATTATCTGCTTGACCAAGCGTTATATGGGAAATGTAAGGGATGGATTTCTTATAATGATTTGGTAGTACTTTCTTGTATATATCATCGTACAGTTTTAAAATTTCTTTATTTCCCTCAATACAATTCAATAAAATATAGTTATCATCAGATAAAGAAACGCCTTTGAAAGTAACTTTAAAAGGTGGGAAATCTTTTAACAAAGAAGATAATTTAGTAATTAATTCATCGTTACTTATTTCATCTTTAAATGGAAAGACCAGAGTTATGTGTGGATTTATTAAATTTGCTAGTCTATCATAATTATTTCTGACTTTATTAATTATATCTATATTATCAAACTTAGGAAAAATTAATATGTCTCGTTTACCAATATTATTATACATTTGAAAACCTCCTGATTCTTATATATTATGCAACTATTTGTGAAATTTATTTTGCTTATAATTTAAAAATTTATTATTTGTAGCTAATAATACCATAAATCATAATTAAAATTCAACTTGAGGGGAGATTGGGTAGGGGTAATGGTGAAAAATTAAAATAAATCTCAAGGAAATTTGGAGAGTATAATTGCATAGTGTAGATGAAATAAAAAATATATTAAAGAAATCAAAAACATTATAAAATGAGGACCGAAATCAGTAATAAAACTAAGTTATGCAATAAAAAATCATAAAAGAACATAGCTCGACAAGTTTCGACAAACTTTGCACTTGAAGAGTGATATTATATATTGGAAGAAAAAATATAAGTAAGTGTCTCAAAAAAGGAATAGAAAATGGAAAATGAAAATAAAGAAATACCTATAGAATTATTGAAAACGTCACCAGAAAAAGCAAAAATAGATACATCATTAAATATAAATAATATTCAAAGAGTGCTATACAGCTTTCGGAGTAAATGCAATAGTTGAAAAATGCATTGTTGGTAATCTAATAACAAGATATTATATAAAGCCCGAAGAAGAAACTACATCAAGGAAAATAAAAAATCTAGAACTCGATTTAGCATATTCTATTGGTGTTAGTAGTGTTGAAATAAATATAGACAGTGTAAATGGTGCAATAACAATGGATATTGTAAATGAAAAATGGAAAACGCTATTACTAGGAGACTGTATGTCAACACTCAAACAAAACAATTTTCAAATTCCTTTGATAATTGGAAGAGATCTAAACGGAAAAGATGTAGTAGAAGATTTAGTGCAAATTTCAAACATATTGGTAGCAGGAACAACCGGAACAGGAAAGAGAAATCTGTTAAACACATTTATAGTAGACACAATTTACAATTCAAATCCAGAAGAAGTGAAAATGATATTGATAGATACAAGAATAATAGTTTTAATAGAAGACTTATGTGAACTAATGGCCTATGAAAAAGAAGATGTAGAAGAAGCATTAATAGAAATAGTAAAAATATCAAGAAAAGTGGGAATACACTTAATAATCTCAACATACAGAACATCTACAGAAATAATAACAGGAAGAATAAAATCAAATATACCAACTAGAATAACATTCAAACTACCATCAAGAGTAGACTCTAGAACCGTAATAGATAAATCTGGTGCTGAAAAACTATTACCTTATGGAGATGCATTATTCATTAAAGTAGAAGAAAGAGCACCAAAAAGAATACAGGTTCCATATATAAGCGATGAAGAAATAGAAAAAATAATTGATGAAATTAAGGTAGAAGAAAAATCCAACAGTAGTGATGAGATAATGAAAGTGTAATAAACAAAGAGACAATGAAGAGTGAGGATACAGACTGCGATGTAGATCCATTGCTAAATGAAGCAATGGATGAAGTCATATCAACAGGAATGGTATCAATACAATTTATACAGCAAAGATTTAAGATTGGATATGCAAGGGCAGGTAGAATAATAGATCAGATGGAAGAACGAGAAATAATATCGGGGGATAATGGGGATAAACCAAGAGAAGTTTTAATAAATAAAAATTTTGGAAATGAGCAGGAAGATGTACAAAATCAAACAGAAAATGAAGAAGAGAAGATGGATGTTGAAAATAGAAAATATGTGTATGAACATGGAAACAAAAGTAGCATATTTAGAAAATGGGGTTCTGAATATTGGTAGGAATGTTCTTATATGTGGTATTTAAATAGGATAATTAAAATAAATGAAAAAATGGAGATAATTTTAATTTGTTTAGAAAAATTTTAATATTCAGAATTGATAAAATATTAGCAAATTTATTGTTAAATGCTTACTTTTGTGATATAAACTAAATAGTATTTATGTTGAAAAATAGGAGATATAAGATATAGATGAAAGAATTAGAAGATAAAATAGTAAAATTTGCAGAAGATAGAGACTGGTTGCAGTTTAATACACCAGAAAATTTAGCAAAATCAATTTCTATAGAAGCAGGAGAACTGCTGGAATGTTTTCAATGGAATAATAATTATGATAAAGATGAATTAAAATATGAGATTGCAGATGTTATGAATTATTGTATTCTTTTGTGCCATCAAATAGGAGTTGATCCTAAGCAAATAATTTTAGATAAAATGAAAATATCAGAGAAGAAGTATCCAATCGAAAAAGCTAAGGGTGTTAGCACAAAATATGATAAATTATAATATTTGAAAGGGAAAAATATGGCATCGGTTACTAATAGAATCAAGGAGATAAAACAACCTAGAGGAGGATATGTTAACCCGGGAGAGTTTAATGAAATAGAATTAAGTGATGAATATACATTAAATAATGAAGAAAATATATCTGCAAGTATCATAGGGATGGCAGTTGATTATTTGTCTAGAATAAATATGGGAGATACTAAAGAGGAAGCATTTAAGATATCCTTAATTGGTGCAGAGATAATACAACAATCAGATAAAGCACAGAAATTATTAAATAAAATCAAAGGATTAGATGATAATTCAATTGCAGTAGCATGTAAATTGGTTGGCTATGATGTGTGCTTTAGAGCAGGTGAAATTTTTTTCAAGCCGATAGAAAATATTAATCCAGATAAAAAAACAATAGAAAATATAAGAATTATGGTTAACAGAACAGAACATTTCATAAAAAAGTATGGTCCCATAAAAGAAGCAGGAATGACTTTTAGTGGTGGATATACTCAAACAATAACATCAGGTGATGCTGATTTTATGACAGAAGATACTTTATGGGATTTTAAAGTTTCAAAAAATAAACCAAATAGCAGACATACATTACAATTATTGGTATATTATTTGCTAGGAATGCAATCAGATATGGAAAAGTATTCGAGGATAAAGAAATTGGCAATTTATAATCCAAGATTAAATAAAGTTTTTATGATTGAAATAGACAAAATTAGTCAAGAAACAATTAAATTAGTAGAAGATGAAGTGATAGTATACAAAAATGATAATCTGGCTGAGACAAAAAAAGATGACGGATTCTTTACAATTACAGACTTGACTAAAATTCTGAAATGCTCAAGGTATAGAATTATGCAATTATACAGTACAGAAGAATTGCCATTACAAAAATATAAAAATAGATATGTAATAAGTAGAAATGAGTTATCAGAATGGATGGCATATAAAGAACAAGAAAAGAAAGAAAGACAAAAACAAATGCTAATATCTAGTTGTATTGGAATAGTAATTTTATTAATAATGATTGTAGGATTATTAGTTGTATTTTTTTAATACAATATATTTATATAAAATAATAATTAATGGGGGCAAATTATTATGATAGTATATGAAGCGAAAAAAGAGATATTTATTAATGATGTAATAAATAATCAAATAGCTGGTAGAATAGAACAATTATATAGACTAAGAGTAGGACAAAATGTTAATCCAAGAGAAAAAGAAGCTTGGAAGAATTCTATGATGTATATGAATAATGTTTTAAATGATGTTAGTATTCCAAATAATAGCGGGATAGCAATAGAATTTAAAATTCCATATACTTCTAAAAGAATAGACTTTATTATAACTGGAAGAGATAAAGAAGGGAGAAACATTGCAATTATAGTTGAGTTAAAACAATGGACAGAAGCTGAAATTGTTGAAGGTCAAGATGGTATTGTTAGAACTTTTACAGGTGGTGCAATGAGAGAGGTTGCTCATCCATCTTATCAAGCATGGTCATATGCAGCGTATATTGAAGATTTTAATGAAAATGTTCAAAGAGATAATGTAAAATTATTACCCTGTGCATATTTACACAACTATGAAAATGTTGAACCCAAAACTATACTATCAGAAAAGTATAAAGATTATATTGAAAAAGCTCCTGTATTTATTAGTGGCGATGCTCTCAAATTAAGAGAATTCATTAAAAAGTATGTTACAGAAGGTGATGACAAGGAAACATTATATTTAATTGAAAACGGAAAAATAAAACCTTCTAAATCATTACAAGATTGTATAGCAGGAATGGTAAAACAAAATAAAGAATTTATATTATTAGATAATCAAAAAGTAGTATATGAAACAGCGATGGAAATGGCCAAGAAATCTAATGAAGATGGTAAAAAGAGATGTTTAATTGTTAAAGGTGGACCAGGTACAGGAAAAACAGTCTTAGCAATAAATCTATTATCAGATTTAACAAACAAGCCATATGAAATGGTATGCCACTATGTAACTAAAAATGTTGCGCCAAGAGCAGTATTTAAAGCTAAATTAAAAGGAACAGAAAAGATATCTAAAATAGATAATATGTTTAAAGGTTCAGGAATATATACTGAAGCTAAAAAAGATGATGTGGGAGTAATTTTAGCAGATGAAGCACATAGGTTAAATGCAAAATCAGGTATGTTTAAGAATCAAGGAGAAAATCAAATAAAAGAAATTATAAATGCAGCCAAGTTTTCAGTTTTCTTTATTGATGAAACACAAAGAATAGATATTTACGATATAGGTTCAATTGCCGAAATTGAGAAATATTTAGATGAATTCGGAATAGTAAGAGAAGAAAGAAAAATATTAGAGCTTGAATCTCAATTTAGATGTAATGGTTCAGATGGATATTTGGCATGGTTAGATGATGTGCTAGAAATAAGACAAACAGCTAATAATGATGGATTTGATATTGATTACGATATTCAAATAATGGATAATCCTAATGATGTTAAGGATAAAATATTTGAATTAAATAAAATAAATAATAAGGCAAGATTATTGGCAGGATATTGTTGGAATTGGATTAAGGAAGGTAAAAATGATACGAAGGTTCACGATATAGTTATACCAAAATATAATTTTGAAATGAGTTGGAATTTAGGAAGCAGTTCGACTTGGGCAATTGATCCTGAATCTGTAAATGAAGTAGGATGCATACATACATCTCAAGGATTAGAATTCGATTATGCAGGAGTAATAATTGGTAAAGATTTGAGATATGAAAATGGTAAAATTATTACTGACTTTACAGAAAGAGCAAGTACAGATAATTCATTAAAAGGAATAAAGAAAATGTATAAAGAAAACCCTGAAAAAGCATTAAAGTTAGCTGATGAAATTATAAAAAATACATATAGAACTTTAATGACTAGAGGCCAGAAGGGATGCTATATCTATTGTGAGGACAAGCCTTTATCTGAGTATTTAAAAAGTAGGATAAATAGATGTAATGGAATTATCTATGGAGTAGATGAAGATAATGAAAGTGATGCTTTAATGGTTGCTGAAGATGTGGAAGAATATAAATATGAATAAACAAAAGAAAAGCAAAATAATAATGTGATTAACTTTACAAAATTATTTTGCTTTTTTGATAATAAAAGGCAAGTTTCGACAAAATATTTGCAACAAATATGATATATATGAAAAAAATTGGAGTAAGTAAATGAATGAAAGATTAGGAATTGATTTAAAAGTGTTGAGGATATTAAAGGGGGTATCGCAAGAAAAAATGGCTGAAGATTTAAACATAAGTCGATCTAAGGTGTCAAGCTGGGAAACAGGTAGGAGAGAAATGAGTCTATATGATGCTGTAATTATTAGTGATTATTTTGATGTAAGTATGGACAATTTATTTAATAAAAAAGCGTTAAATTCAGAACAAGTTTTACAAATAGCAAAACGATATTTTGAAAATGATAAAATATCGTTAGAAGAAAAGAAAGAAACCTTAAAAAGAATATTTTATCTAAAAAATGAAAGAGAAGCAAAAGAAATTATATAATGATACAATATGACTCGAAAATTTCAAAAAATTATAATTTTTTAGTCAAATATTATATAGAATTATCAATAGAAAAATTTTATAATAATTATATCAAGTACTTGAGAACAAAAATATATAGTATTAGAGAAAAGAGGCGATAAGGAATGGAATCACATATTTTTTCAATTATAACAGCATTAATAAGTGGAGTTATAACATATTTGGGAGCTAGAAGTGGAAATAAAAAAGATATCGAATTAGTTAAAATGCAAAACAACGCAGACATGGAAAAATTAATGAATCAGCACAAAATTGATATTGAAGCGATGAAGGAGAAGCATAAGTTAGAATTAGAGTTAAAAGAGATTGAACAAAAATACAAATTAGAAATATTAAAACTGGAAAATGATAATGAAATTAAGAAAACAACGGAAATAGCCAATAATGAGTCTATGAATACAGCAACTAATCAGATTTTTGGAAGTATATTTGGAAGAGAAGTAGTACAAGAACAGATAGATAATGCAATAAAGGAAGCCTTTAACAAGACAAAAGTGAAAGGAGAAGAAAGTAAAAATGATAATTAAAATCCCGCAGTATATTATTAAGAATAGTTTTGTAAGTGGAAATAATATTTTTCAATTAGGCTTTGAAGGATTAAATGAAGAGGTTGACTTAGATGAATGTGAAGATGGATATTTACTAAAAACGATTTTAGATGAAGATATACTAATAACTAATCAAAATAGAAGATTTAAAAATTATAAATATATATTAAAATATAAGGATTCAGAACTAAACGAAAGAACTGAATTAAAATGGTTTAGATATGTGCAGGATGAAAGTATACAAGAAATAAAGGAAATGTATGAATCAAATTATAAAATAAAAAAGGAAATAGTGGAGAATGACAATATAATCAGAGTAGGATTAAGAACACCACAAGTAGGGGCTATTCATGCAATACTATCTAACATTACTAACCCAAAATATAAAGAGGGAATAGTAGTAATGCCAACAGGAACGGGAAAAACAGAAGTAATGCTTACGACTTTTTTAAGTGAAGAGATAAAAAGACTAATAGTCATTACTCCTAGTAATGCATTAAGAGAGCAAATAGGAAATAAATTTAAGCAATTAGGAATATTAAGAAAATTATGCATTATAAATAGAAATTGTAAATATCCTGTTGTTGGAATCTTAAAGAAAGGATTTAAATCAAAAGAGGAAGAAGCAGAATTTTTTAAACAATGTAATGTTGTAATTACAAGTATGCAATTAGCCATAAATTTAGACACGAAAAATATGAATAATAATTTTTCACATTTATTTATTGATGAAGCCCATCATATTACATTGAATAAATGGGGAGATATAGGTAATAAGTTTAAAAATAAAATTGTACAATTCACAGCTACACCATTTAGAAATGATGGGAAAATGCTGAAAGGAGATATTATATATAAATATAGTTTACTGCAAGCACAAGAAGAAAAATACTTTAAAGCTATTAATTTTGAACCAGTTATGCAATTTGATGAGCAAAAAGCTGATGAAACAATAGCTAAAAAAACAGTTGAAGTATTAAAAAAAGATATAGAAGATGGATTTGAACATGTTGCTATGGCAAGGGTTGAATCTATTAGAAGAGCAGAGCAAGTATCAGAAATATATAATCAAATAGCACCGGAATTCAAACCGTTAATGATAAATAATGAAATGAATAAAAATAAGAAAAATGAAATATTAGAAAAGCTTTATAAAGGAGATTGTAAAATCATTATTTGTGTAAATATGTTAGGAGAAGGTTTCGATTTCCCAAGATTAAAAATTGCAGCAATACATGATCCACACAAATCTATAGCAACCACTATACAATTTGTAGGAAGATTTACAAGAACGAGTAATAATAAGATTGGAGATGCTACTATAATAGCCAATATTTCGAATGAGATGACGAATAAAGCTATGGAAGAGTTATATTCACAGGATTCAGATTGGAATAAGATTATTAGACAAACATCGGATGTATTAGTTGACAAAGAAGATAGAAAAATTAAATTTTTACAAAATTTTGAGGGGGAAATTCCAGAAATAGTTCCACTCCAAAATATATATCCTGCATTGAGTATGTATACTTTTAAAACAAAATATCAAAATTTTTTAATTGACAGAGCAATAGAAAAAATAAAGAATGATAATATTATTATATCACAGAACTATGAAGAAAATATGCTAGCATGTATAGAAAAACATGTAGGAAAAACTGATTGGTGCAGAAATGAAGACATTAGAGAGGTTGTTTTTGACTTATATATTATATATTTTGATAAAGATAAAAAAATCATTTACGTAGGAACTACTACAAAGAATCCACCTACAGAAATATTAAATAAATGTTTTGAAGATGCAGAACCAATAAATGGTGAAAATACCTTTAAATGTTTATATAATATACAACGACTAAAACTTTCTACATTGGGATTGAATGCAAATAATAGTGGATACGTAAGTTATAGAATGTACGCAGGAAGAGATGTAATAGAGGGAATATCTGATCCAAATAAATTAAACTCATATAAAAATAATTTATTTGGAAAAGGATATGAAAATCAAGATGAAACAAGTATGGGATGTTCTAAAAAAGGAAAAATATGGAGCAAAAAAATTGGTAACCTATTGGAATGGAAAGAGTGGTGTGATAGAGTAGGAGAAAAAATTTGTAATCCTGATATTAAGGTAGAAGAAATTATAAAAGATATACCAGTTCCTCAAGATATAGAAAAATTACCTAATAAGGTCCCAGTATGTATAGAATTTCAACCTGATATATTAATTGACAATGAAAGTAGATACATCATAAGATGTGGAGACAAAACAGCTGAATTAACAGAGGTTGATATAAAATTATCTGATGATATAGAGAATGGAAAAATAAAATTTGTTATAGAAAGTGAAGAAAATGGTATTAATGAAAAATTTGAAATGAAGATAATTAACAAAAAGGCAGTTTATTCTAAAGAGGGAAAAACAGTAGAAATAAAAACAGGATATAGATATAGGGAGCTAACAGAATGGTTTGGATTATATCCACCTAAAATAACTTATGCAGATGGTTCAACACTGGAGAATACATATTATCTAGAAGCAACCACAAAGGGAATTCCTAAATTTAACAAAGAAGATATTATTGTATATAATTGGGATAAAATAGATATTAGAAAAGAATCTCAAGGAATTGAAAAAGAAAATGATACAATTCAATATAAAGTAATTAATACTATTAAGTCTAATGGGTATGATTTGATTTTTGATGATGATGGTTCTGGAGAAATATCAGATATTATAGCTATAAGAGCCGATAGTGAGATAATTAATATAGATTTGTTCCATTGTAAATATTCAAAAGAAGATTTACCTGGGGCAAGAATAGGAGATTTATATGAAGTATGTGGACAAGCTCAAAAATCAATTAATTGGAAAATAAAACCAGAAAGATTGTTGAAACACATATTAAGAAGAGAAAATTTAAGAGAAAATAAACACAATGGAGCAAGTAGATTTGAAATAGGTGATAAAAACACAGTTAATTCATTGATAAACATGTCAAGAGTATATTCAACTAAAATGAATATATATATTGTTCAACCAGGAGTATCTAAAAATAAAGTAACAGATGCTCAGCTAGAATTATTAGGAGTTACTAAAACGTGGTTGTTTGATACATTAGGAATTAAACTGTATGTAATCGCAAGTAAATAATATTTTATTCTAAATTGTTATGATTATAAATTAACTGGAAGAAACTTAAATTCTTCCGGTATTAATAATTGTCTATGATTTAAAACATCCACCAATCAACTGCACTCCATCCACAAACCCATTCCTATAATACTTTTCATTCCAATAATCGCAATAATCTAAAAAATTATCATCAAGTTTATGTAATTGTTGTTTAACATATTTCTTATTACATTCAGGTACATTTCTTAAAATATTTTCAGCTATTTCATCAAAATAAATCCAATGTTTTTTATCCTCATCAGATTTTAAAGCAGAGATATCTTCATCTCTATAAATAAACCAATCTTTTAAAATATCATCATTAATTTCTCTTAAATTTTTCATAATAAATCCTCCAAAATAATTCTAAATTTTATAGAAGATTACTGTATTTTTTTACCATATAAAGTTGGGAAAATTTTGGGAAGAATTGCTTCCAAGAACATCAAAAAATCACATAAAAGTTCAATAAACAAAATCTTCTATAAATGGCTAAATACCAATAAAAACTTAAGTTTTCATAAATCTTCAAAAGTGGCTTTGCCAGCCCTCATAACCCGAAGGCCATACCAAGAATTGAAAAACCAAGTATTTTACGCTATTGTCATAGATAAAATATAAAGAAAAGCGTTAATATGTATTAAAATAATTAACACAAAGTGATATAATCAAAATGGAATAAAAATATATCTTGAATATTAAAATGTGTAGATAGATAAATTATAAATAATCTTAAGACAATGAGGTAAATTATGAAGGTTTTAACTATAAAGCAACCATGGGCAACTTTAATTATGCAAGGAGATAAACGATTTGAATTTAGAAGTTGGCAAACTAAATACAGGGGAGAACTTCTTATACATGCTGGTAAAGGAATTGATAAAGAAGCGGTAAAAAGATTAGCAAATTATCTGCCACAAGAATTGCCACAAGGTAAAATTTTAGGAAAAGCAACATTAGTCGATTGTATAAAGATGACACATGAATTTAAAGAAAAATTATTAAAAGAAAATAGTGATATTTATACAAAAAGTTCTTTTCAAGAAAATTATGGCTGGCAATTAAAAGATGTGCATGTCTTTAATGAACCAATAGATGCAAAAGGTCATTTGAGCTTATGGGAGTACGACCTTGAAAGCGGAAAATAATTCTCAAAATATAAAGAAAGTTTAAAATCGAGCAGTCTCAAACAATTATTTAAATAAAAGAGGAGCATAATTATGGAGGATAAAATACAGCAATTTAAACAATTAGTAAACAAATGTGATAATATTGTATTCTTTGGTGGCGCAGGTGTGTCAACTGAAAGCGGAATTCCTGATTTTAGGAGTAAAGACGGTTTGTATAACCAGCAATATAAATATCCGCCTGAGACAATACTAAGTCATACGTTTTTTATGAATAAAACGGAGGAATTTTTTAAGTTTTATAAATCAAAGATGAACTCGTTAAAATACCAGCCTAATATTACGCATATAAAACTTGCAGAACTTGAAACCAAAGGTAAGTTAAAGGCGGTAATAACGCAAAATATAGATGGTTTGCATCAAAAGGCTGGCTCTAAGGTTGTATATGAATTGCATGGTAGTGTACTACGAAATTATTGCATGAATTGCCATAAATTTTATGATGCTGAATATGTGTTTAACAGCAATGGCATTCCAAGATGCAGCTGTGGAGGAATAATAAAGCCAGATGTGGTTTTGTATGAAGAGGGATTGGATGAGGAAACAATCGAAAATTCGATATATGCTATTCAAAAAGCTGATTTGTTAATTGTTGCTGGCACGTCACTTACTGTTCAACCTGCAAGTGGTTTAATAAACTTTTTTAGAGGCAGAAATCTTGTATTGATAAACAGGGATTCAACTCCTTATGATAATAAAGCAAATATTGTTATAAATGATAGTTTAGGCAAAGTTTTCTCAAATTTATAAAGAATAAATTAAGAAACAACATAGGATAAATTATTTTAAACGTATAAAATGAATCAAAGGAGCAAATTATGAAGACTTTAGATGAATTGGTAGCAGATAAAATATTAGATTTAGTGCATTATGTACTATCAAAATTTATAAAACCAGATATGACTTTGAGCAAAGTAAATGAATTAGATATACAAGCAATCGAAAAATTAAAACAGCAATATGGAATTGAAGCAATAATTTTAGACGTAGATGATACATTGCGTAAAGAGATGAAGGATATTCCAAAGGTTAATAAGGAATGGATTGAAGACTTAAAAGATAAGATAAAAATTATGATTGTAAGCAATGGAGTAGACAAAGATATAGAAAAATATTTCAATAAAAATGGAATAGATTACATAGGATTTGCGTGCAAACCGTTAAAGAAGAACTTTGTAAAGGCATGTGAAAAGATGAATGTAAATCCGGAGAGTGTACTAATGGTTGGCAATAGCTTGTTTGATGATATATATGGCGGAAAAAGAAATAAGATGAAGACTGCACTTGTAAAAGAAGTAGAAGATAATGAGAGATAACTCAATAAAAACAAATAATACGCTGAATTGAGCTGTTATCAATAAGCCTAGAAGAAATATGAATTTTACGTGAAAATTAGCACTCAATACTTGACTCTGCTAAAAATAGATGTATAATATATCTGTAAATGGTAAAGAATATTTATCATAAACATGTGCCACTCTCATCAGGTGTCAACACATAATATATTTTAAGGAGTTGATTTTTATGATGATGATACCTAGAAAACATGATTTTGATTTATTTGATGATGTATTTGGAGATTCATTCTTTAATGAGGGAGCAAGTAGACTAATGAAAACAGATATTAAAGAGAAGAAAAATGAATACATTATTGACATTGACTTACCAGGATATGACAAAGAAGGAATAAAACTTGAGATTCAAGATGGATATTTAACAGTACATGCTAGTGTTAATAAAGAAGAAAATGACGAAGAAAAAGGCAGATTTGTACGTAAAGAAAGATATTCTGGAGCTTGCTCTAGAAGCTTCTATGTTGGAGAAAACATTACAGAAGATGAAATTAAAGCTAAATTTAAGAATGGTACATTAACTATTGTTGTTCCCAAAAAGGAAGACAAGAAAGAATTACCAAGCAAGAAATATATTGAAATTGAATAATGAAAAGTCCTACAGAAATGTGGGACTTTCTTAGTTTCAATTTGAACTAAAATTTTATTTGATTTCTATAATATTTTAATGACCAATATTATTGATTTGTCAAAGGTGACAAGAAGATTGAATAAATACCCTTTTTATGATAGTATGTAAATGTAAAGGTTTGTTCTTTTAAGATTAACGGTTTTAAAAAATGTGAATATTAGGAGGTATTATGTGTACAGCTACAACTTATAAAACTAAAGATTTTTATTTTGGACGTACGTTAGACTATGAGTTTTCATATGGAGACGAAGTTACGATTACTCCACGAAATTACAGGTTTAATTTTAGAAAAATGGGAGAGATGAATTCGCATTATGCTATTATTGGAATGGCTTATGTGATAGAAGATTACCCATTGTATTATGATGCAATAAATGAGAAAGGGCTTGGAATTGCAGGACTTAATTTTGTTGGAAACGCAGTCTATCATGATGAAAAAGAAGGAAAAGATAATGTAACTCAGTTTGAGTTTATTCCATGGATTCTTGGGCAGTGCTCAAGTGTTGATGAAGCGAAAAAGCTTATTCAAAATATGAATTTTTTGAATGAGCCTTTTAATGATAGGTTGCCACTTGCTCAATTGCATTGGATTATTGCTGATAGTAACAAAGCAATTACTGTGGAGTCTGTGGAGGATGGAATAAAAATATATGATAATCCAGTCGGTGTGCTTACTAATAATCCGCCATTTGATAAGCAAATGTTTAATTTGAATAATTATATGCATTTGTCAAATAAATCACCAGAAAACACGTTTTCTTCTAAACTTGATTTAAAGAATTATAGCCGTGGAATGGGAGCGATTGGACTTCCAGGAGATTTATCTTCGCAATCTAGGTTTGTTAGAACAGCATTTGTTAAGATGAATTCTGTTTCTGGAGATGGAGAATTAGAGAGTGTTAGCCAGTTTTTCCATATTCTTAATTCTGTTGACCAACAGAGAGGTTGTTGCAATTTAGGCAATGATAAATATGAGATAACTATTTATACATCATGTTGTAATGTGACAAAAGGGATTTATTATTATACAACTTATGATAATCACCAAATTACAGCTGTAAATATGAACAAAGAGAATTTGGAATGGAACAAGCTTATAAGGTATCCACTTATAAAAGAAGAACAGATTAAATTACAAAATTAGAATTTTTATAGAGAAGCATAGAGGTAGGATTGAAAATTTTTAGATTTGTTCTTAAGAATATACGGTATATATTTCACTATAGCGAAAGCTACAACAAAATATGACAAATAAAACAAAAGAAAAAGAAGGCAAGTGCTAGTCGGCATTTGCTTTTTGCATATAAGACTAATGGTATATAGTGCTAATATAAATGCTGATTAATTTTATAATAAATATGTTGCAAATTTTCCATATAACTGGTAATATATTTAATGTAATTAATGTTTTATCAGAAAGGATTTTATATGACAATATTAGGTTATGATGTTAGAATATATTTTTTACTATTTATGATATATGCTGTGGCAGGCTGGATAATGGAAGTTACTTGCAAGCTTATTCAGTATAAAAGATTTATAAATAGGGGATTTTTAATTGGACCTTATTGCCCGATTTATGGCTATGGAGCTCTTTTAATAACCTTTTTATTGGGAAGATATAAATATGATGCACTTGTGCTATTTGTTATGGCGATAGTCGTATGCGGAACTTTGGAATACTTGACCAGTTTAGCAATGGAAAAAATGTTTAAGGCAAGATGGTGGGATTATAGCCAAAGAAAGTTTAATTTAAATGGACGAGTTTGTTTAGGTACAATAATTCCTTTTGGAATTTTGGGACTAATGGTAACATATATAACAAATCCATTCTTGCTAGGAAAACTAGAATTAATACCAGAGATGTGGTTAAATATTGTGTCTGGAATATTATTTGCAATTTATGTGGTTGATAATATTGTTTCTGGAGTTGTTATTAAAGCAATTAAAAAGGCTGATATTACTGCAAGTAAGGAAACTGATAATACAGAAGAGATTACTAAGAAGGTAAGGGAAATTTTACAAAGCAAGTCTGCATTACATAGAAGATTGGTGGATGCATTCCCTAAATTGCAAGCTGTTAAGATAAAAATTAAAGACCAAACAGAGAAGATAAAGAAAGAAGCAATTAGACAAAAAGAAGAAATAGAGACAAAGGTTGAAGACACAACAAAGGCAATTGCAGAAAAGGTAAGTAATGTTAGTATAACTGGAAAGAAGAAAAAGCAAATTAAAGAAGAAAATGGAAAAGATAATAAAGGTGCTGAATAAAATCGGCATCTTTTTTGTGCCTATAAGTTTGCATTGCGAATAATTAAAATTGCATAAATTTTTCAATCTTGGAAAAAATATGTAATAAATGTTTTAGACGGAGCGGGAGGAAAAATTATGCAATCTTTTTGGGAAGAGGAGAGAAAAAATTATAAAGAATATGAGAGTATAAGAAATGATATGAGGGCCTCTGTTTGTGTTATTGGCGGAGGACTTACTGGTCTTACAACAGCGTATTATTTAAGCAAATATACTAATGTTGTTTTATTAGAAAGAGATAGAATTTGTAGTCACACGAGTGGCAGAAACACTGGAAAAGTTACTAGTCAGCATGGAGTTTTTTACAAATATTTAATAGATTCGCAGGGAAAAGAATTTGCAAAAAAATATTTAAAGGCAAATCAAAAGGCGATAGAAAATATTAGTGAAATAGTGCAAAATGAAAAAATAGATTGTGACTTTAAGAGAGAAAAGGCATATGTTTTTACTGCAAAAGAAACAGAAGTAGACAAATTGAAAAAAGAGCAGAGAGCAGTAGATAAACTAGAAAAAGATTTGTGCCAATATGTTAATAAAATAGAGCTACCAATGGAAATTGCAGGAGCGATTGAGTTTAGGAGTCAGGCAAAGCTTCACCCTGTAAAATATGGATATGGATTGGCAAAATGTATTGTGAATAATAATAGTAGAATATTCGAAAATTCACAAGTTACAGATATAAAAAAGTCAAATGGAAAGTATGAAATATATGTAGATAAAAATAAAGTTACGGCAGACTATGTGGTAATTGCTACAAGATATCCGTTTATAAAGATTCCGGGTTACTATTTTTTGAAGATGTATCAATCAACATCTTATGCTATAGTTGCTGATGTAAAAAGCGAATTGTTTGATGGAATGTATATAAATTACGAAGTTCCAAATATGTCTTTTAGGGTAATAGAGGATAATGGAAAGAAATTACTATTAGCGGTTGGTTATGATTATAAAACTGGAACGGAGAAATTGAAAAATGGATATACGAGGCTTGAAACAGCTGTAAGAAAAATGTATCCAGATGCAGAAGTGCTATATAAGTGGTCTGCAGAGGATTGCATAAGCCTCGACAAAATCCCGTATATAGGAGATTTTTCTGCTATGATGCCTAATGTGTATGTGGCAACAGGGTTTAATAAATGGGGAATTACATCATCAAATGTTGCGGCAAACATAATAGCAGATAAAATATTAGGAAAAGAAAATGAGTATGAAGATTTGTTTAAAGCAAGAAGAGTAGAACCAATAAAGAATAGAGTCGAAGTAGGAAATATGTTAAAAGAAGCCAATAAATCAATACTTATGAGTAGGTTTAAAATACCAAAAGATGAAATAGATGATATAAAAATAGGAGAGGGCAAGATAATTGAAATAGATAATAAAAAGGTTGGAGTGTATAAAGCAAATACTGGAGAAATTTTTAAAGTAAAACCTATTTGCACACATCTGGGGTGTGAGCTGTACTTTAATAATATAGATAAAACTTGGGAATGCCCATGCCATGGCTCGAAATTTAGCTATGATGGAAAATCAATAGAAGTACCAAGTAATAAGAATTTGGAATGACTGGTTTTAGGGTGTGGTTTGTGAAAATAGGGTGGCAGAAAATAATCGACTGAAACTTATTGACTAGAGGATCCTTAAAATGTATAATGTTATTACTAACATATGAAGGGGATTTTTAGAATGCAATCAAGAAGTGAGATTAGAAAAAGAAAGCAAGAAAAACAGAGAATTATATTAGGAATTATAATTTTAATATTAGCTATTTTAATAACGATAATAACTGCAAGTATAATTAGTAAGAATACTGCGAAAGAAGTTGCCACAAAGGAACCAGAAAGTTTAGCGGATGAATTCGTAAATAGCGTAAATACACAAAATTTTGAAGAAGATGTAAATGAAGAGATTATAGAAAATATTGTAGAAGAGAATGAAGTAGTTGAAAATACAGTAACTGGAGAAAAAGCTAAAAATACGAGTGGTACAAAATATAAATTAGAAGTAAATTGTAAGCAAAATGTAGTTAATGTATATGAAAAAGATGAAAACGGAGAATACAAAAACTGCGTAAAGGTAATGCTTTGTTCGGTTGGCTATGCAACCCCAACGAGCGGAACTTATTCACTAAAAAAATATGGTGGATGGGAATGGAAAGGGCTTCAAGGTGATGTGTATGGTCAATATGCAACACAAATAACTGGAAATATATTGTTCCATTCTGTACCATATACTGAGAAATATAATAATGCAAGTTTAGAATATTGGGAGTATGATAAACTAGGTACTTCAGCTTCTTTGGGATGCATAAGGCTTACTGTAAAAAATGCAAAATGGATATATGATAATTGTGCGGCTGGAACAAAAGTATATTTTTACAAAGATTCTAACCCTGGACCATTGGGTAAGCCATCAGAAAGAAAAATTTCTGGAGACAGTGAGGTAAATAGTTGGGACCCAACGGATCCAGCTTCGGACAACCCTTGGAAGGAGTATGATATTGCCAAAAGGAATGATAAAGAAAACACAAAAAGCGATAAAAATAACGATATTGAAAATAAAATAGAAAACACAGAGCAAAATACAGAAGTGCCAGGCAATACGGAAAATACTGAAACCAATACGGAAATAACAAATAATACAGAGAGCAATAAAAATAATGAGATTTTTCAAGAAAAAAACAATATTACAAATACAGAGAACAGAAATACAGAAAACGAAAATTATGAAATTGGAAGTAATATAGAAAGTGATAATGACTAAATATTGTTGAGAAATAATTACAATTTTGACTACGTCAAAGCCCATTTAAAACGCGGTTACATACAAAAAGTATGCACCATTGCCTTTTAAATGGGGCTTTTTCTTGACAAAATTTAATTCTTTTCCAACTGAAGCTTTAGCTAAAAGCAAAAATTAAAAATATAAATTTTTTAATATAAAAGTTTGATTTTATTACCATCACGGCTTATAAATCCCTCATCTACCAAGCATTTTAGCTCACGCATCATTGCACTTCTATCTACGCTTAGGTAATCGGCGAGGCTAGTCATTGAAATTGGAAGTGTAATATTTTTAGAGAAGTTTTTACTAGAAAGAATAGAAAAATAAGTAAGTAATTTATCTCTGATAGACCTCTTTGAAAGTATTTCTATTCTAGTATTTTGATGTACTGCTTGTTTTAATATAAGCTCTAGTAAGCTAGATACGAGTGTTGTGTGAAATTTACAATTGCTTCTGCATTTTTCGTGTATGTCATCATACAAAAATAGAAGAGCCTCACACTTATCCATTGCTAAAACAAAAAGTTCGTGGTTGGTATGAACAGGGTAGAAGGCCTCACCAAAGATATCTGACGCAACAAAACTTTCTATTATATCCTTGTTTCCGTTTAAATCATATCTAATTAAATCCGCTTTTCCAGAAAGCAGTATGCAAATTTGTTTTCTTTTTTCTATGTAAGTTGTAATAATACTGCCTTTTTCAAAGGTCTTACGTTGAACCTTAATACAATTACAAGAAATGTTTTCAATTATATCTGATATTTCCATTAACATTGTCCTTAAATTTGTAAATAAAATTTACTCAATTATACTTCAAAAACGTTGCATTTGCAACAGAAAAAATAAATTGTTAAGGTATAATAGTTATGAGATAATGTTTTTTAGGTAAGTTATGTCGATGTGGGCAGAAAAATGTTTTGCAAATAATACTGCTTAGTTATATTAAAAAATATTATTTATAATGAAACTAAAGATGCAGTAATTTAGATAAATCCAAGGAGGAATTTATGAAGGTTATTAAGAGAGATGGACGTGTAGTAGATTTTAATAGGGAGAAGATTGCAATTGCTATTGAGAAGGCAAACCAAGAGGTTACAGAAAAGGAAAGAGCAGACAAGCAAGATATTAAGGATATAATAAAATATATTGAGTCACTTGATAAAAAGAGAATTTTGGTTGAAGATGTGCAAGATATAATAGAAGAGCAACTTATGGATAAGAAAAAGTTTAAGCTTGCAAAAAAATACATGATTTATAGATATAATAGAGCGTTGGTTAGAAAGAAGAACACCACAGACGAATCTATTCTTGGACTCATAAAAAATCAAAATATGGAGATGTTGGAAGACGGAACACGTAAGAATGCTGTGCTTGCGTCTTCACAAAGGGATTACATAGCTGGAGAGGTTTCTAAGGATTTAACGAAGAGACTACTGTTACCTGAAAAAATAGTAAAGGCTCATGAAGAAGGAGTACTATATTTTCATGATATGGACTATTTTTTACAACCAATTTTTAATTCTAGTGTGATTAATATTGGAGACATGCTTGATAATGGAACAGTGATAAATGGCAAATTGATAGAGAGCCCAAAAAGTTTTAGAGTTGCTTGCACTGTGCTTGCACAAATTCTTGCAACAGTTGCGTCAACACAATACGGTGGACAATCTGTAAATATAAGTCATTTGGGCAAGTATGTTAGAAAGAGTTATGAAAAATTTAAGGAAGAGTTTGGAGGCGTGACTTCAAAAGAAATATTAGATAAAAAGATAAAAGAAGAAGTAACGAGTGGTGTACAAACACTTCAATATCAGATAAATACACTAATGACTACAAACGGGCGTAGTCCATTGGTTTCATTCTTTATGTATTTAAGAGAAGGCGATGAATACATAAAAGAAAATGCACTTATAATAGAAGAAATTTTGAAGCAAAGAATTGAGGGAATGAAGGATGAAGAAGGAAAATATATTAATCCGGAATTTCCAAAGTTGATCTATGTAATTGATGAAAATAACTGCTTAAATGGTGAAAAATATGATTATTTAACACATCTTGCATTAGAATGTGCAAATAAGACACAAGAACCAAGCTTTATATCGGCTAAAAAAATGCGTGAAAATTATAGCGGAAATGTCTTTTCGCCAATGGGCTTTAGAAGTTTTCTAACTCCATGGAAAGATGTGAATGGAACATATAAATTTGAAGGAAGATTTAATCAAGGTATTGTTAGCATAAATTTACCACAAATTGCAATCGTGGCAGATGGTGATGAAGATAAATTCTTTAGTTTGCTAGATGAAAGACTGGAATTGTGCCATGAGGCTTTATTGTGCAGACACTATGCTTTGCTTGGTACAGTAAGTGATACGAGCCCAATACATTGGATATATGGTGCGATAGCGCATTTAAAATCGGGAGAAAAAATCGACAAATATTTGAAAGATGGTTACTCTACAATTTCGTTAGGATATGTAGGAGTATATGAAGCAACAATGATGATGAAAGAAGTTTCTAACACTGAACCAAATGGAAAAGAATTTGCTATAAAGATAGTAAAGTATTTAAAAGAAACTGTTGAAAAGTGGAAAAAAGCCTCTGGCTTAGGTTTTTGCTTATATGGAGAAACAAGTCAAAAGGTATGCAAAACATTCGAAAGAATAGACAAAGAAAGATTTGGAGTAATAAAAAATGTAACAGACAAAGAAAAATATACAAGTTCGTACCATGCTAGTGAAGATGAAAAAATAGACTATAAAGAAAAACTAGCATTTGAAAGCGTATTTCAAAAATTATCATTGGGAGGAGTTGTATCACAAATTCCGAGCGAATATATTGGAAAATTAAGTGATAAAGAAGAATTTATAAAATTTGTGTATGATAATGTACAATATTTGGAGTTTACAAAAGAACTCAAAAAATAACTAAAATTAATATGTTGATATAATAAACAGACTGTAAAAAAGTTCTACAAAAAAATGAGTGAAGAAATTCGCTCATTTTTATTTCAATAGATTTTTCATGTTGTCCTTGAGTCATACATTATTAAAATTAGGGTCATCTAAAAATGACATCTACTGAGCCTTTTTATCATGCTTATTCTTATAGTATGTATTTTTAATAATATCTAATTCTAGTATACGAATTTCGATTGAGTCTATCAATATTAAATCTGGGTGACTTATATGAAAAAAATTTTCTTTAATGAATGAAATAGAAATTTACAAATGTCATTTATTTGTCACTTTGATGATGTATTATAATTCCAGTAAAAGAAAATTTGAAAAGAAAGGAAAGGAAAATATAATGGAAATTTTAAGAGTTGAAGATTTGGTTAAGACATATGGAAAAGGTGAAAATCAGGTTAATGCAGTTGACCACATTTCGTTTTCGATAGATAAAGGAGAATTTGTTGCGATTGTTGGAGCTAGTGGAAGCGGAAAATCTACGTTACTACATTTGTTAGGAGGAGTGGATAGACCAACTTCAGGCAAAGTGTTCATAGATGGAAAAGACATTTATTCTTTAAATGATGATAATCTGGCTATATTTAGAAGGAGACAAATTGGTTTAATCTATCAATTTTACAATTTAATACCAATATTGAATGTAAGAGAAAATATAACATTGCCATGTGACTTAGACGGACAAAAAGTTGATGAGAAAAGATTAGATGAGTTGATAAAAACATTAGGATTAGAAAAAAGAGAGAAGCATCTGCCAAACCAATTATCTGGAGGGCAACAACAACGTGTATCAATAGGAAGAGCAATGATAAATAATCCGGCATTAATGCTAGCAGATGAACCAACAGGAAACTTAGATTCAAAGGCTAGTGATGAAATAATATCATTATTAAAATTGTCAAACAAAAAGTTTAACCAGACTGTTGTAATAATTACTCACGATTTAGAGATTGCAAAAGAAGCAGAAAGAGTTATAACAATAGAAGATGGAAAGATAATAAAGGATGAGAGGAATATATAATGAATGTTTTAAATAAATTGACTAAGAAAAATTTATTGCTTAATAAGAAACGTACTATTGTTACGATTATTGGAATTATGCTTTCTACTGCGCTGGTTTGTGCGGTTGCAGGATTGGTCACGAGTGCACAGCAGACGTTTGTAAATCTTATTAAGAATTCTGACGGAGATTATCACATTTCGTTTTCGAATGTGCCACAGGAACAGCAAAAATATATTACTCAAAACAATGCGGTTGATAGTTATTATACTACAAAAGAGCTGGGATACGGTGAATTCGAGAGTATTCAAAATGAGGATAAACCATATATTTATGTGGTTTCTATGAATGAAAATGCTTTCAAAAAAGGTGCATATAAATTGATAGAAGGTCGAATGGCTCAAAATGAGAATGAGATTGTTATTCCACAACATTTAATTGATAATGGTAGAGTTAAGATTAATATGGGAGATAAAATTACTTTAAATGTTGGAACAAGAGAACTAATGGACGGCAGTAAGCTTAATCAAAAAAATCCATATCTAGCAAGTTCGTCAAAAGAATATATATATCAAGAGACTGGAAAAGCCGGAGACAACGAAGATTATGAGGAGCAAATTGTTGATGGACAGGAAAAAGAATACACTGTTGTTGGAATAATGAAAAGACCTAATACGGGTGTAGAACCATATACAGCACCAGGCTATACGGCAGTTACATATTCAAATAGTGGAACAGCTACAGCCAACTTCTATGTAACTCTAAAAAATCCAAAAGAATATGAAAATGTAAAGAATCAAATAAAAAACACAATAGAAGCGGAAACTAAGAATGAAATTGAAGTAGAAGTTAATTCAGATTTATTAAGGTTCGAAGGAGTTCTTAGTGAGAGCACTTTAGGAGTTCTATATGGAATTGCAAGTGTTATTATAGTAATAATAATCGTAAGCAGTGTGTTTGTAATAAGAAACAGTTTTAGTATTTCTGTATCTGAAAAAACAAAACAATATGGAATGCTAGCATCTGTTGGAGCAACTAAAAAACAAATAAAAAGAAGTGTTTTACTAGAAGGATTATATATTGGTATAATTGCAATTCCACTTGGAATCTTATTAGGAATTGTTGCAATAATAATTTTATTATGGATAGTAAATTTATTAATTGGAGACATGATGGAAGGTACAGAATTTGTGTATAATGTACCAGGAATGGCAATTTTAATTTCAGTAGTAATCTCTGGCATTACAATATTTTTATCATGCTTAATTCCTGCAATAAAAGCATCTAAAATTCCACCAATTGAAGCAATACGTGGAACAGATGATATAAAGATAAAGACGAGAAAAATAAAAACATCAAAATTAACGAAAAAATTATTTGGAATAGGCGGAGTAATTGCAAGCAAAAACTTAAAAAGAAATAGAAAAAAATACAGAACAACAGTAGTGTCGCTAGTTGTAAGTATATCAATATTCATAGCACTTTCATCATTTTTAACTTATGGACAGCTGATGACAAGCTCATATTATACAGATTTAAAATGTAACATAGCAGTAAATGGTGGAAATGAAGCATTATATGAAAAAATTGCGACATGGAGTGGAATAAATAGCTACAGTTATTCATACCAGACTAGTGCTGAGATAGACGTAAACAAATATGGAACAGACTTTGCTAAAGAAGAATTAGAAAATAAAAAACAGATACATGAAGAAGACTTCCCAGAAGATGTTGGAAAATATGAATATAATACTCTAGGTTTGACAATTGTTATGGTTAACAATGACTACTTCAAGTCATATGTAAAAAGCCTTGGAATGAACGAGAAAGATTATTCAAATATAGCAATACTTGGAGACGACATGATGCATTATCTAGGGCAAGGAAAATCTAAGGTTGAGCATTATTTTAATGTTAAAGCTGGAGAATCAATGGAAGTTACTATGGATGATGAGCAAAAGCAAATAAAAATATCTAAAATTACAACAGAAAGACCAATGGGATATGAAAGTTGTTATACAGAGGGAGGCTACTTGTTTGTATCTGAAGATTATCCAGTAGTTACTAAAGATAAGAGTGAATTAAATAGTGGAAACTTATGCATAGATGCACAAAAACCATCAGAAATAGAAAACAAGCTAACAGACCTTAAAAAAGAAGGCGAAGACTTTGAAGATATAATGATAACAAATTTAGCTGAGTATGCAGATCAACAAAAAAGGATAATAATACTCGTATCAATATTCTTGTATGGATTCATAGCAGTAATCACACTAATTGGTGTAACTAATATATTCAACACAATAACAACAAACATGATACTACGCTCAAAAGAATTTGCAAACCTAAAATCAATAGGAATGACAACAAAAGAATTTAACAAAATGATAAGACTAGAAAGCGTAATGTATGGAACAAAATCACTATTAATAGGAATTCCAATAGGGCTTTTAGGCTCATATGAAATATTCAAATCGTTTACAAATTCGATAGACTTTGGATTTATAATACCATGGCATGCAATAATAATTTCTGTAATATTTGTATTTATAATAGTAGGACTAACAATGAAATATTCACTAAATAAAATAAACAAGCAGAACATTATAGAAACAATAAGACAGGATAATATATAAAATTATAAATATTAATAAGTTGTAACTAGCAAAAGACTGGATTGTAATTAATCTGGTCTTTTGGTTTTCGAAAAATTTTATATAACTGATGCTATTCGTAGTTTTGTATGATATAATGTAATGGAAAATAGAGATTGGGAGAAAATAGCAATGAAAAATAAGAAGATTATAATTATTGTAATAAGCATTATTCTAATATTAGCGATATCTGTGGGAATAGGAATAACGATATATTTTAACAATAAACCTAAAAATAAACCGGAAGACGTATTGCAGACTTTTGCTTCATATATTAATGATAAGAAGTATGAAGATATGTATTCTTTGTTGTCATCAAAAAGCAAAGCTAATATTTCGGAAGAAGATTTTATTAAGAGAAATAAAAATATTTATGAAGGCATAGAGGCTGAAAATTTTAGTGTTGACATACAGAGTATAGAAAATGAAAATAAATTAGCAAAAGTTACATATAAAAATAGTATGGATACAATGTCTGGACATGTTGACTTTACAAATACTGTAACTCTTGAATTGAACGAAGAAAAAGAATATAAAATAGATTGGACGTCTAACTTGATTTTTCCAAAGTTGAATACCGAAGATAAGGTAAGGGTAAAGACCATAGAAGCAAAGAGAGGTAGTATTTTAGATAGAAATGGAGAATACTTGGCAACAAACGGAGTTGCTTCAAAAATAGGTCTTGTTCCTGGAAAGATGAGTGATAATAGGGAAGAAGATATTGCAAAAATTGCTGAACTTTTAAATATGACTTCAGATGGTATAAATAGCGAGCTTTCGGCATCATATGTCAAGGCTGATACTTTTGTTCCGTTAAAGACTGTGGGAAAGAATGAAATGGAATTAAAGAATAAATTACTAGAGATAAAGGGAATAAAAATAATTGATGCAGATGAGAGAATATATCCACAGGGAGTGTCAACCTCTCAATTAGTGGGCTACATCCAACCAATAAATGCGGAAGAGCTGAAAGAAAAGGCAAAAGATGGGTATACTTCGAGTAGTAAAATTGGAAAATATGGATTAGAACGTGCTTACGAGAGTACTTTAAGAGCAGTAAACGGTTCAGAAATTTACATAGAAGATGCAAATGGAAATAAGAAAACATCTATTGCAAAACAAGAACAAAAAGACGGTCAAGATGTGAAATTGACAATAGATAGTAAATTACAACAGACTGTATATGAACAGTTTAAAGATGACAAGAGTGCTGTTGTTGTTATGAACCCGAAGACGGGAGAAGTGCTTGCACTTGCAAGTTGCCCATCATTTGATTCTAATGATTTTAGCTTAGGAATGACAACGGCAGATTATAAGAATTTAACGGAAAACCCAGATAATTTATTATATAATAGATATTTGGCAACATATGCTCCTGGGTCATCGTTTAAACCGATAATTGGCGCAATAGGGTTAACTACTGGTGCTTTTTCAGCAGATGATGACTTTGGAAGAAGCGGAACAAAGTGGCAGAACGATAGTTCTTGGGGAGATTTCTATATAACAACACTTTCTACGTATAATGGACCTGCAAATCTGAAAAATGCATTAATACATTCAGATAACATATATTTTGCTAAGGCTGCTTTAAAAATAGGAGGCAAAAATCTAATAAATTCACTAAAAAATATAGGGTTTGGACAACAAATAGAGTTTCCACAAACAATAAGCAAGTCTTCATACTCAAACAGTGAAAGCTTTACAAACGAAACACAACTTGCAAATTCCGGATATGGTCAAGGAGAAGTCTTAGTAAACCCAATACATATGGCAATGATGTACTCAGCATTTGTAAATGAAGGCAACATGATAATGCCATACTTGGAGTATAAAGAGAATGCAAGTTCACAAACGGCTAAATACTACAAGGAAAATGCATTTTCAAAAGAAGCTGCAAACGAAGTAAGAGACGGCTTAATACAAGTTGTAGAAAATCCGAGTGGAACAGCACATTCAGCAAAAATTGAAGGAAAAACAATAGCAGGAAAAACAGGAACAGCAGAAATAAAACAATCAAAGGACGATACCGAAGGCACAGAAATAGGCTGGTTTAATGCATTCAACGTAGGAGAAAGTGATGAGAGCTTATTACTAGTAGTAAGCATGGTAGAAAACGTAAAAGGAAAAGGTGGCAGTCATTATTTATTACCAAAAGTAAGAGCAATTTTCGCCCAATAGGGACGCCCTTTTTTGGGCGAAAGTCACTTAAAAGTCACAAATGAATGATAAATTTAATACAGAAAATGAGGATAACATGGAAAAAGAGAAGAAAAGCAAAATAAAAAAAATATTAGTTAATTTAACAATATTTATATTACTTATAATTTTAACATTTTCATTAGTGTTGAAAGACCAAGATGTTTCACAAATATTTAGTGTTGCTGCTAAGGTAAAAAAACAATATATTCTATTTGCTGTACTTGCAATGAGCATTTACATTTTAGGAGAAGCTGTAAATATTACGAGAATTTTGAAAGAACTTGGTGAAAAATCAAAGCTTATAAGTAATATCAGATACACACTAATTGGATTTTTCTTTAGTGCAATAACTCCTGCTGCAAGTGGAGGACAGCCAATGGAAATATATTACATGCATAAAGATGATATTTCTGTTGCAAATTCTACTTTGGCACTATTAATGCAACTTTGCAGTCTGCAAATAGTTACAATAACAGTAGGAACTATAAGTGCAGTAATACATTTTGATGTGCTAAAAAGCGGATTAATTTACTTATTAATACTTGGAATTTTGTTAAATTCAAGTGCCTTAATGTTATTGATAATTGCAATTTTTTCGAAGAAACTTTCAGAGGGATTAATAAAATTTGTAGTGAAATTACTAAAATTCTTTAGAATTCCTAATGTAGAAAAAAAGCAAGAAAAACTAGAAAAAGAATTAGAATCATATCAAACAAGTGCAAAATACATAAAAGAGCATAAAATATTAATGTTAAAAACTGTGATAACAACTGTTGTACAAATGATAGCATATTATAGTGTGCCATATTGGATTTACTTAGCATTTGGATTAACAGAATACAACATATTTGAAATATTAACATTGCAAGCAGTACTATATGCTACAGTGTCCGGAATTCCATCGCCTGGGGCTGTTGGAGTAAGCGAGGGTGGATTTCTAGGAATATTTAGAAACGTATTTCCAGAGACAATAATTAGCAGTGCAATGCTTCTAACAAGAGGAGCAAATTTCTATTTATTTATTATAATAAGTGCGATAATTGTTATGATAAGCACATTTAGAGAGAAAAAAATTGAAAAAAAGCAAATACAAGAAACGGAAGTTTTAACAGAGAAAAGCGAAAAGTAATGAACATAAGCTTTACATTCACATATAATATAAAAGAGGTGTAAAACTTATGGCGTATTCGGAAAGAGAATTAATTGCAAGAATGATACAATGTGAAGCTGGTGGTGAAGGAGACAATGGAATGAAGGCCGTGGCAAGCGTTATAATGAATAGAGTAAATGTCCCAAACGGCGAATATGCAAGAATTTCGCAGGGGGGAAATATTAGAAACATATTATTTCAACAAGGACAATTTGACTGTGCAAGAGAAACTATACGTGGAAGCTATAACAGTCAAAACATATATAACATGACTCCGACAGATGTGCATTATAACATTGCAGATTGGGCATTATCAGGTAACAGGCTAAATGAGATAGATAACTGTTTGTGGTACTTAAATCCATTTAGACCAACGTGTGGAAGCACTTTCCCAGCAAATGGTTCAGGAAGTTTGCATACAAGGCTAGGCAAACATTGCTTTTACAAGCCAACACCTCTATATAATAACACTTAAAAAGAGGTATTGTTGAAAGATTATGTGGATTCAATTTTTTTCAACTGACAAAAGTACCTTGATGGAGGAATGGTAAATGGAAAATAAAGAAATAGAAAATAGACAGTTGCTAAATCCAAACCAGCAAGATAATTGGCCAGAAACCTTGAAAAATCCAATATATACACCGGCATTTTTACGTGAACAAATAGGAAAATTGATGCGTGTTGAATTTTTAATTGGAACCAATAATTTAGTTGATAGAATTGGTGTACTAGAAGATGTTGGAGCAAGCTATATTTTGCTTCGTTCATTTGAAAATGATAGTTTAGTTTATTGTGACATATATGCAATAAAATTTATCACAATATCAACAACAGGAATATATGCAAATTATCTGCAAATGGGCAAATATAATAGAAATACGTATTATTAATAGTAGAGAAATAATTTATATTTTAATATAAGTTATTTCTTAAAATTTATAAAAGGGGAAATGAATGAAAAAAATTTTATTGGTAGAAGACAATGAGGCTATTCAGAAAGGGCTAAAATATTCATTAGAGCAAGAAAAATTTGTAGTAGAACTTGCAAGTGATGTAAAGACTGCTAAGGACAAGCTTGCCAAAAGTGAGTTTAACCTAATAATATTAGATGTAATGCTTCCAGATGGAAGTGGTTTTGAACTGTGCAGAGATATTAAGAAAAATATGACGACTCCTATATTATTTTTAACAGCAAAAGACGAAGAACAAGATGTTGTAAATGGGTTTGATTTAGGAGCAGACGATTATGTCGTAAAACCTTTTAGACCACGAGAGTTAATATCAAGAATAAATAATATTTTAAGAAGATATGAAAAAGAAGAAAGCAATAAACTACAGGCAGGAAATGTAATAATAGATTTAGATGCATCCAGAGTATATGTAGGCCAGAAAGAAATTGTATTTACAGCACTTGAATACAAAATTTTAGTACTGTTGTTCTCTAATATGGGAAAGACTGTAACAAGAGAGAATATTTTAGATAAAATCTGGGATGTGGCAGGAAACTTTGTAAACGATAATACGCTTACTGTTTATGTAAAAAGAATAAGAGCAAAACTCGGAGAAAATGATGTAATTAAAACTATTAAAGGAATTGGGTACAGAGTTGAAAAGTAAGCAGGGAGTGAGAATAAATGGAAAAAGTTAAAATTGCAATATGCGGAGCATGTTTAGTAATTGTTGCAATATTGGGATATTGTTATATTTCAGAAAAGCAGAATGAAAAATATGAATATATAGTAAATTCAGCAATATCGAATATAGTTGATACAGTAATAGAAAAATATCCAGATGTAAGAGAAGAAGAAATATTGAATATATTAAGAAACACTAAAAATAACAAAACCAATATATTAAAAAAATATGGTTATTTAGATAATGAAAATTATATAAAAAAATTAGAAGATGAAAAAAATGTAGACAGAAAAATAAACATATTATATATTTCAATATTTGGAATTGTAATTATATTAATTGTAATGTATTACAATAATAAAAAAGAAATCAGAATAAGAGAAGTAAATCAATATTTAAATGAAGTAAACAGAGGCAACTACAAGCTAAAAATAGAAGAAAACGGGGAAGATGAAATATCAAGGTTAAGAAATGAATTGTATAAAACTACAATATTATTAAGAGAAACAGCTGAAAATAGTGAAAAAGAAAAGGTGAGCCTAAGTAATTCTTTGGCAGATATATCACACCAAATAAAAACACCAATTACATCAATGAGAATAATGCTAGATAATATAGAAGACAATCCAAACATGGATAGTAAAACTAGAGTAGAGTTCATAAAAGAAATAAGTAAACAGGTTGACTGGATTTCTTCTTTGGTAGTCTCATTACTGAAACTTGCAAAATTTGATGCAGGAGCTATTGTAATGAAAAATGAAGAAATAAATGTAAGGAACTTAATAGATAAAGCCGTATCAAATTTAGCAATAATATTAGATGTAAAAAATATAAAAATAATTTCTAATATAGACGAAGCGGCTACAATAAATGCTGACTACAATTGGCAATTAGAAGCAATTACAAACATAATAAAAAATGCTGTGGAACATAGTAGTGATAATTCTAACATTTATATAAATGTGGAAAATACGAGTGTGTTTGTAAAAATACAGATTAAAGATGAAGGAGAGGGAATAAGTAAGAAAGACATAAATCATATATTTGAAAGATTTTATAAATCAAAAAATAGTTCTGAAAATAGTATTGGTATTGGACTTTCGCTCGCAAAAACAATAATAGAAAAAGCAAACGGATATATCAAAGTTGAGTCGGAAGAGGGAAAAGGAACAATGTTTGAAATAAAATATTTGAAATAATATTTATAAGTTTATATCAGAAAACTAATTTTAATAAAGCCTATAAATTTGAAATAATGTTAATTCAAATTTATAGGCTAATTATTAATCTATATGTTTAAGAAACAAGGCTAAATTTTCAAGCGTTGCACAACCAAGTTTTATTTCTTCATCAGAATAACCTGAAAGTTTTTTAGAAAGGTTTAGAGTAGAATTAAAATCTTTACCAAATAGAATATAATCAGCAGATAAACCAGTCATATCACAAAGTATCTTCAATTTATCAACAGACAGGGTGCCTTCACCACGTTCGATCATGCCAAGATATTGTCCAGAAATACCGAGCAATTCTGCCATTTTTTGCTTCGTCATATTCATATTTAAACGTATATTTTTTACTCTTAATCCTATTTCTTTTCTTAACATAATAAAACATCCTTTCTTTCTATATTTTAATAAATTTTAGTTTGAAAAAATTAAAAATAGATGACAAAAAGCAGATAGAAGATGTGGTAAAACATGACAATATATGATAGAATATGTCGAAAATAAGAAGTAGAAGGTGATGTAGAAATGAAATTGATATTAATTGAAGATGAAAAGAAGGAACAAGATAAATTTAAAAAATTAGCCGAGAAAATGAATGATGTAACATTTGTGAAGATAACAAACTCAACAGAAGAAGGCATTAAATGTCTAAAGGAAAATGATATTGATGGAGTAATCTTAGACTTAGAACTAAATTCAGGTACTGGAAATGGATTTGAGTTTTTAGAAAAGCTTAAAATTACGAAGCTAAGTAAAATTCCAAAAATTGTTGTAACAACAAATGTATATTCAGATTCAGTATATGATTATTTACATCAAAATAAAGTTGACTTCATTTTCTATAAGAAGCAAGAAAACTATAATGTGGAAAATGTAATAAACACGTTACTATTACTTAACAATTATACAAATACAGCATCTACAGATATAAAAGAAATAGAAGAAGAAAAGGCAAAACAAGAAAAACTAATAGCGGAAAAGGTAAATTATGAATTAGATTTAATAGGTATAGCATCACACTTGCAGGGCAGAAAATATTTATTTGATGCAATAACATATTTGTTATCTGAGGAAGGAGAGAATAGTCAGGTTTCTATAAATCAATACTTGTTATCAAAACATAAAAGACCTACAAGTACTATAAATAGAGCTATGCAAAATGCGATAGTGCGTGCATGGAGAGTAACTGCTATTGAAGATTTAGAGAAACTTTATACAGCACACATAAATTATAATACTGGTGTACCAACACCTGTAGAATTCATTTACTATTATGTAGATAAAATAAAGAAAGAGATCTAAAAAAAAGAGTGAGTTTTTATATAATGTACAAAGTGGAGTTGACACTGAAAAAAGTGTGTGTTCCAATAAGGACTTTATATAAAAATTACGCTCTTTTTTAGATTAAGTTTTATCTATTGGTAAAAAAATCCATAGAATTTAAGAAAAAAGTGAAAATTTTGTGCGAATGAAATTGTATAAAATGTTATAGAATTTCAAAATTTACACATAATGTTCGCCTCTAAAAACCACTCGTATCAAGGCACTCGAGTGGTATCTTTTTATTGTAATAAATAAAAAGATAGGTGGTGAACGGAAGATGACTTGGGATGATTTTTGGGACTGGTTTAGATACATAATGGGCTTATAAAATGTAACAGATATAATCGGTAGGAAATATTGATTATATCTGTTTATTATTATATAATTAAAATAAAAAGGGATTTTATAATGAATGAAGTATTGTTAAATACGATAATAAAGTATTGCTGCATTAATATGTTAGTCTTATTTACAAATGAAAGAATGATACCTAAACAAATAAATAAAAGAAATTTGATTATTTTAACAATTATAAGTACATGCTTAATAGGTATATTTACTCCTATTATTTGTAAATTAGATAATTTGTTAAATATAATATTAATGTATTCTGCACAATTAATAATTATCAGGATATCATCAAGAAATAATGAATATAATTTAATGTTGACTAATTTGATGGCAAATGCACTTGTATATTTAGCATTTGCTATTTCAACGATAATAGAGTTTCAAATTGCAATGATATTAAAGATATATAGTATAGGGATTAATGTTTGTCTGGTGTTCCTGATTACAGCTATTGTACTTAAATTATTCTTTAAAATAAAAAGATTTCAAAAAGGTTTTTGTTTTTTTAATAATAGTACTAATAGTGAAATGATAAATACAATAATGCTTAATATAAGTGCTTTAATTATTTTAGTATATTACATATCCGGAAATTATTATGGAAATTTAACAAAACAAATAGTTATATGTTTTTTGGTTTTGGGAGTTGTTTTGTTTATTATGATTAAAAGAACATTCAATATTTTTTATAAGCAAAGGCTTCTCGAAAGAAACATTGAAGATTATAAATCTGAAATTGCTTTGAAGGATGCTCAAATAAAATCTCTATCTGATGAAAAGTATAAGATTAGCAAGTTAAATCATGAATTTTACAACAGACAGAAGGCTTTGATACATAAAGTTGAAGAAATAACGAGTATGAATACCGAAATAGCAGATGAGTTAGATCTCTCTAAACAAATAAACGATTTAACAAAAGAGTACACAGATAAAGCTCAGGAGATTAAAACTTTAGATAAATTACCAACTACAGGAATAGTTGAAATTGATGATATGTTTAAGTATATGCAGTCAGAGTGCGATAGCAAGAAAATTCAATTTAATCTAAAAATTAATGGAAATATTTATCATATGATAAATAACAAAATCCCACAAAGTAGATTAGTTACTTTGATTGGTGACCATTTAAGAGATGCGATTATTGCAATTGATTTTAGCAATAATACTTTCAAGAGTATATTAGCGGTGCTGGGAGAGAACAACGGAGTTTATGAGTTTTGTGTATTTGATACAGGTATAGAGTTCAAAATTGATACATTACTAAATTTAGGTTTGAAACCTGCAACTACACACAAAGATTCTGGAGGTACTGGCATCGGATTTATGACTACATTCGAGACTATGAAAGAAACTAAAGCGAGTCTTATAATAGATGAAATGCGTGAGATGAGCAATACCGATTATACAAAATCTGTAACAATTAGATTTGATGGAAAGAATGAATATCGTATAAAATCATATAGAAGTGATGAAATAAAAAAGAAAATGAAAGACAATAGAATTATAATTGAAAATAAAAAAGGAAGTTCCACACAGTGGAACTAAAAAAAGAAGCCACCTTTCGCTATAGCGAAAGGTGGCTGAAAAAAATGTTGAAAAACAGGCAAATGTGTAATAATTTGTTACACGATTTTGCTTGTTTTTCTGTGTTTTGAGATATATAATTAATGAACTTAAATAGATAAGCATCTATTTAAGGATTAACGTGAATATATTAGAATTCTAAAAAATTTTATCAAATTATTATTAAATCTAAGAATTTAATTTCTGCTTTCGCTATAGCGAAAGGCAAAAATCCAAATTAAAACAACCAGAATCCAAAGAAAAATATTGCATGGGGAACTTCCAGAAAAAATATGAGAGAGAATACAATAAAATTCTACTTATCAGTTGAAAAATAACAAATAGAATGGTAAAATGGAAAGGAAGTCAATGAACGATTTAAAAGAAAATAATATTGGAACAAAAGATACAAAGATAACAAGGTTACCACTAACATCAGATTATGTTTTTAAAAGAATATTTGCAAGAGAAGAAAACAATTCAATGTTGAAGGATTTTTTAGAAGCAATTTTAAATATACACATAAATAAGGTGGAAGTGAAAAATCCAGAGCTAACGCCAAACATGGCAGATGAAAAACTTGGAATATTAGATTTAAAATTGGATATAGATAATGAAAGAGTAGTAGATGTAGAAATGCAAGTTTCGAATGAACATAATATAAAAGAAAGGTCTAGTACATATCTATCAAAACTTGCAGCAGAACAGCTAAAGGCTAAGCAAAATTACAAAGAGTTAAAAAAGATAATAACAATAAATATATTGAAATATAATTATCTAGAGAGAAATTCATATCATTCAATAGCAAAAATGAAATATGAGGATACAAAACCAATAGAACTTGTTGATATGGGGTATAAAAAAGAAGAGGAAGAGGCAACAAATACATTTGAAATGCACTTTATAGAATTACCAAAATTTAAAGAAAAAAATCCAGACTGTAATACAAAACTAGAGCAATGGCTTTGGTTAATAGATGGAAGTGAGGAGAAAAAAGTGGAAATGTCGGCAAAAGAAAATGAAGAAGTAAATAAAACAGTAAAGGAACTAAATAAATTAAGCCAAGATCCAGATGAAGTTGCAAAGTATGAAGAACGTGAGTGGAGCATTATGAGATACAACGTAGAGATGAAAACGAATAGAGAACTCGGAGAAAAAGAGGGAGAAGCACGTGGAAGAGAAGAAGGAAGGCGAGAAGGAAGGAGAGAAGGAGAAAAAACAACAAAAGAAAAAATTGTGAAGACTTTGAAAAATATGAATTTATCTATAGAACAGATAGCTCAAGCTGTAGAATTAACCGAAAAAGAAGTAGAAAAAATATTAAAAGTATAGAAAAATTAAGGTATGTGCTAGTGAGTATATAAGAACTAACTTATTATTCAATCTAGAAATTTAATTCATATATTCGCTATAGCGAAAGGTGAAATCAAAATGAAAACGAATTAACATATTATTTTTTAATTATGCGAAAATTGTCATTATTTTCGCATAATTTTTTTGTTTCTGGAAAAGCTAGACTATGAATAAAAAATTGGAGGGAAGCTTATGGAAAAACATATAATGGTAACAGGCACATCTAAAGTTTCATGGAAAGATGCAATTGTACAAACAATAGCCGAAGCATCTAAGACTATAGATTATTTAACTGGTGTTACTGTCGTAAATCAAAAAGCAAAAATCAATGGTGATAAAATAACCGAATATTACGTGGATATTGATTTAACGTTTATGATTGATAGGGATAGAAAATAAAAAATTGTAATTATTTTCAATCGAAAGGAGGAAAATAGAATGGAACAGATCAATACAAATAAAGAATACAACGAGTATGTAAAACAAAAGTCACCAAATTCCCCGATATTAAAGGATTGTTTTAATGCCTTTTGGGTTGGAGGATTAATTTGCTCAATCGGACAAATTATATTAGACTTTTGTATGTTTAAAGGAATGGATAATACTATGGCATCGACTGTAGTATCGATTTCGTTAATCGCAATTTCTGCTATTTTAACGGCATTAAATGTGTTTAACAGAATTGGAAAATTTGCTGGTGCTGGTTCATTAGTACCAATAACAGGGTTTGCTAACTCAATCGTTTCTCCATCTATAGAATATAAATCCGAAGGATATGTTATGGGCGTTGGTGGCAAAATGTTTACTGTTGCAGGACCGGTTTTAGTATTTGGTATATCAACTTCAGTAATAATTGGAATTATAGCAGCAATATTTATCTAATGGATTTTTTATGTTCAATTAAAGAGAAGTTTTATAAGTAAAGGAGATTTTTATATGCATAAAATTGGAAAACAAACTGTATGTTTCGATAATCCGCCAATAATATTACAAACTGCTTCGATTGTTGGACCAAAAGAAGCTAATGGCCCAATGGCAAGCTATTTTGATAAGTGCTTGGAAGATGAGTTCTGGGGAGAAAAGTCATGGGAGAAAGCGGAAAGTAAAATAATAAAAGAAACCGTAAATTTGGCAGTTTCAAAATCCGGTTTAGCAAATACAGATATAGACTATTGTTTTGCTGGAGATTTACTAAACCAATGTATTTCTTCAGACTTTGGATTAAGAGACACAAATGTACCTTTCTTTGGAGTGTTTGGAGCATGTTCGACTTTTGTGGAAAGTATGTGCTTGGGCTCAGTATTTATAGAAGGTGGAGCTGCCAATAATGTAATATGTGCGACTTCGAGCCACTTTTGTAGTGCAGAAAAACAATTTAGGTTCCCACTAGAACTTGGAACTCAAAGACCACCAACAGCACAATGGACTGTAACTGGAGCAGGAGCAGCAATATTAAGCAATAGCGGAGAAGGACCTCGTATAACAAACATTACACCTGGTAAGATAGTAGATATGGGAATAAAAGATGCAAATAATATGGGAGCTGCGATGGCTCCAGCAGCATTAGATACACTAATGGTTCACTTTCAAGATACAGGAAGAAAGCCAAGCTATTATGATGCGATAATTTCGGGGGATTTAGGATATATTGGCAAAGAAATAGTGCAAGAAATGGCTCAGAGTAAAGGCTATAATATAAAGGCTAACTATAACGATTGTGGAGTGCTAATGTTTGACAAAGAAAAACAAGATACACATTCAGGAGGAAGTGGATGTGCATGTATTGCAACATTATTTTCCGGATATTTCTTCAAACAGCTAAAAGAAGGAAAATTAAAACGAATTCTTCTAATTGCAACAGGTGCATTGATGAACTCGACTAGTATGCAACAGGGAGAGACAATACCGGGAATAGCACATGCAATTTCCATTGAAATGTAAGGCATTATAAAATTAATTGTAGAAATATGTAGAAAGGATGACTTATGGAATTTATTCAAAGTATAGATTGGATGCAATTACTAAGATGTTTTGTTACAGGTGGAGGAATATGTATAATAGGTCAAATTTTATTAGATAAAACTAAATTAACACCTGCTAGAATACTCGTAATATTTGTTACAGTTGGTGCAATATTAGGAGGACTCGGATTATATAAATATTTAATTGACTTTGCCGGAGCCGGTGCAACAGTTCCACTTACAGGATTTGGAGCAAACCTTGCAAAAGGAGCCTTAGAATCTGTAAAAGAAGTAGGTTTATTAGGTGCATTCATCGGTGGAGTAAAAGCAAATGCTGGAGGAATAGCAGCAGCAATATTCTTCGGATATTTAGCATCTTTAATTGCAAAACCAAAAATAAAAAAACAATAAAAATTTCGCACAATAGGGACGCCCCTTTTTGGGCGAAAATTTTAATATTAAATACATAAAGTACACAGTGTAAGACAACTGTAAAAATTGCATAATAAAAAAGATAGTCATTAAAAGTACTAAAGTAACTTACTTAATGTAATTATTTTATGGTTTTATTATACCAAAAGAGTAAATAAAATCAAGAGGTATAGCAACTTTTTGTAACGAAAAAATATAGACAAATTGTAATAAAGAATAAATTTGCAAAAATGATAGAATACGCTAAATATAAATAAGAACATCGTTTTTGTACTATCATTAAGTAAGTTACTTAATGATAGTATGGAAGGATGAAGAATATGCATGATACAAAAGAAATAAGAGGAATTACAATAGTTTCGTTGGTAGTAACGATAGTAGTATTGCTAATATTAGCAGGAGTAACAGTAAGTGTATTATTTGGCAACAATGGAGTAGTTGATAATGTGAAAGAAAGACAAGATAGTGCGTATAGCAAGAT
>ENA-OPDA01000031-OPDA01000031.1-human-gut-metagenome-genome-assembly--contig:-NODE-31-length-83544-cov-4.356658_pt1 | contig 83544 bp, 79 predicted proteins | sample MGYA00241253_ERZ501486 | MGnify/ENA primary metagenome ERZ501486 (study PRJEB25962, sample SAMEA2042510) | human gut metagenome | biome: human gut; feature: human-associated habitat; material: faeces... | reverse complement strand
TTACTCTATCAACTTCTGCATTTGGTAAGTCAATTTTATTAATAATAGGTATTATTGTTAAATCATTATCCATAGCAAGATAAAGGTTAGCAAAAGTTTGAGCTTCAATACCTTGTGTTGCATCAACAACTAAAATTGCTCCTTCACATGCTGCTAAAGAACGTGATACTTCATAAGTAAAATCAACATGTCCTGGAGTATCAATTAAATTAAGTAAATAATCTTCCCCTTTATAATTATAATTTAAACTAACAGCATTAAGTTTAATTGTTATTCCACGCTCTCTTTCAAGTTCCATTGAATCTAAAAGTTGACTTTTCATATCTCTTTTTTCTACTGCATTTGTAAGTTCTAAAATACGATCAGCAATTGTAGATTTACCATGGTCTATATGTGCAATTATGCTAAAATTTCTAATATATTTTTTCTTATCTTCCATTAATTGTATTTCCCTTCTTAAGGTTTAATTTTAGACTCATTCAAATACGTTTCAAAGAGCCTGTTGTCCGCTTTTTGTACATTCCAATTATACTTTTTATGCGCCAAATTGTCAATGCAGAATTTTCCATATTTGTCTCATTCATTTTTTTCATTTCATAAAAGAAAAAGAGCATTGTTTATTTTGCTAAACTTTGCTCTTTGCTAAATTAATCTTCTTTACTTATTTTTGCATATTTTTTTAATTTTGCATATGCTAAGCTATTTACACTACCAGATGTAAATCTTCCTGATTCGTCTCGTTTTCCAGCTGGTACTCCAGTTAAAATTTCTATTCCTTGTTCTATTGTTGAGATTGCATAGATATGGAACAATCCTTGTTTTACCGCTTCTACGACTTCATCTGATAAGTTTAAATTTTTCTCGTTTAATTTTGGTATCATTACTCCGTGTGAGCCTTTAAGTCCACGTGTCTTGCAGATTTTGAAGAATCCTTCTATTTTTTCATTTACTCCACCTATTGGTTGTATTTCACCTTTTTGGTTTACAGAGCCAGTAACTGCAATTGATTGGTTTATTGGTATTCCAGAAAGGCTTGAAAGTATTGCATATAACTCTGTTGAAGATGCACTATCTCCATCAACACCGTTATATAATTGTTCAAAGCACAAACTTGCAGTTAAAGATAATGGCATATCTTGTGCAAACATCTCGCCTAAGTATCCACTCAATATCAAAATTCCTTTTGAATGAGATGAGCCAGACATTTCTACTTCACGCTCTATGTCTATTATTCCATTTTTTCCAACATAAGTATTAGCCGTTATTCTTGCTGGTAATCCAAATGAATAATCTCCTATACTCATTACTGTTAAACCATTTATTTGTCCAACTTTGAAACCTTCTGTGTCTATTAGAAGTGTGCTATTGTTTATCATGTCAAGATATTTTTGATTGTATTTTTGTACTCTTTCAATTCTTTGAGCAAGTGCTTCGTCTACAATTTTTCCTGTAATAACTTTTTCTCTTTTTAATTTTGCAAGTGTAGCTGCTTCTCCAACAATCTGAGTAATCTCGCTAAATCTTGTTGATAATTTTGTTTGGTCATTTGCAAGTCTAGATGCAAATTCTATAACTTTTGCCATTCCAGATCTATCAAGTGGAGGAAGTTCTTCTGTTTGACAGAATCCTTCTACTACTCTTGCTAATTTATTCATATTTTCCAATGTTAAAGGTGCATCATCTTCAAATTCAACCTTTATCTTAAATAGCTTTCTAAAATCAGTATCAACAGATATTAAAGTTTGATATAATGCCTCGTTTCCGATTAATATTACCTTTAAGTTAAGTGGAATAGGCTCTGGTTTTAGAGAAACCATTACCATAGACGAATGTTGGTCAACCGGGTTTTCTATTCCTAATTCTTTTGTTCTTAATACTTTCTTTAATGTTTCATAACAATATTGATTAGAAACTATGTCTGTAGCCTGCATTATTAAATATCCACCATTTGCAATGTGTAATAATCCTGGTTTTAACATTGTATAATCTGTTTTCAAGCTTCCATAATAATTTTCATATTCCAACTTTCCAAATATATTTGGATATGAATAGTTAGAATCCATTATTACTGGAGCACCTTCTAAGTTGCTATTATCTATAAATAAATTTACTCTGTAATTAAGCCATGGTCTTAGAACTTCCTGCCTTTGTGGCTGAGGTTGTACTGGTTTCTTGCTATCATCATCAACAACTAAAAATGCATTTACATTCTTTAAAATATCTTTTTTTACATCATCTAAGAATTTTGTAATTTTCTTATTTCTCTTGAAATTAGATTTAATGTAATTTACATGTGCATTTACAGTAAGAAGTGCTACATTTGATTGCCACTCACTTATTTTCTTATCAGACTCAGATTGAATGTTTTTTATTTGTGAAATTGCTTCCATTACATGTTGCTGAACAATTGCAGATTTATCTTCAAAATCTTTTTTTGTCTCAGAATCTAATTTTTCAAATTCTTCTTCTTCAATAGTTTTTCCATTTATAACAGGCATCATATAAATTCCATTGTTAGCAGATTTAACTTGGAAGCCATATTGTGAAGATGTGGCATTAAGCTTATCCATTAAAGCAGATCTTTTTGCTTCATATTCTTGCTTAATAAGTGCCTTCTCTTTCTCAAAATCCTCGTTATTAAAGGTATCTTTTATATCATGTTTTATATCTTTAATAAATCTATCCATTGCATCTCTAAATTCTTTACCTTGACCGGCTGCAAGTGGAATAGCAATTGGCTCATTTGGATTGTCAAAGTTGTAAACATAACACCAATCTTGTGGAAGCTTTTTCTTCTTAGAAATGCTCTCCAAATAATGCTTAGTGTACATGGTTTTGCCAACTCCACTAGGCCCTTCTATATATAGATTATAACCATTAATATCAACATTAAGTCCAAATTCTAACGCTTTTATCCCTCTGTCTTGGCCAATTCCACTTGCTATTGGTTCCAAACTTTCGGTAGTTTCAAATTTGAATATGTTTGGGTTACAAGTTGATTTTAAATCCTTGTAAGAAAGTTCAAATTGATTTTTCATTAGTAATTCCTCCTATAAATTTTTCTAGTCTTTTAGTATATTTTTATTTATGCTTTACTTTGAATGTTCATTAAAATTCTAATTTCATAAGTATTGCATCATATGTATTATCATAATATTTTTTTCTTAGTCCAACTTCTTTGAAATTATACTTTTTATAAAAATTAATTGCAATAGAATTTTGAATATTTACCTCTAAATTTATACATTTTATTTTTTCTTGCTTGCAATACTCTATTAGTTTATCCATAATATTTGATGCTATTCCCTCATGTCTGCAACATTTTTTCGTAACAATATTCATTAAATCCGCTTCATCTAAAATTATTTTTAAACCTGCGAACCCAACTATGTTATCATTTTGCTTTGCAATAAAATATTTTGAAAAATTAGATTCTAATTCTTCTTTTAGAGTTTCGTAATTCCAAAATTCATCAAAATCGATTTCAAGTATATCCTTTATGTTTTCTAAATCTTCGATTTTCATTTCAGAAATTAGATAATTATTTTTCTCCATTTTTATTTTCCTCCAACATATCAGTTGCTTGGGCAAGAATTAAATTTTGGCAAGGAAAATGAAATTTCAAAGGCAAGGGCGCATACTTTGTGTATGTAACCGCGTTTGGAATAAGATTTGACGAAGCCAAAATTCTAATTATTGTTCAAGCATAGCCCTTTCAGCTTGAGACTTTCGTAAATACAAAGGTGAAATATTGCTCGAATCTCCGTATTCACCTTTTAGATATTTATCATATGCACATCTTGCTAAAGATACACTTGATTGTATGTTTTTATCTGAAAATCTTATATCTTTATTTGCAAATTTTTCTAATATTAAATCTTTATGTAAAACGCTTCCATCTCCAATAAAAACAATTGGATTTTCTGAATGTAATTTGCAATTTTCTAAAGCTACTTCAATAGTATCTGCTATATTATCTCCAATTTGAACATATGTATTATCCTTTAATTCAAACAGTGCAGAATACACATTATTGTTTTTACAATCTATGATAGGACAAATTGTCGCATTTTCTTCTATATTGTAAGCCAGGCTTTCAAGTGAAGTTACGCCTACTGTAGGAATATTTTTTACATCTGCAAATGCCTTCATTGTCGCAATTCCAATTCTTATTCCTGTAAAAGAGCCAGGACCTAAGCAACATGCTAGCAAATCTACATTGTCCAAGCTCAAATTAGAAGTCTTAAACATATTATCAATCATAGGCATTAACTTTACAGAATGAGTTCTTTCATCATCATTGTTACCTTGTGCAATTACATTAATATTTTTATTTTTATCAACTTCCACAATAGAAACAGAACAGTTTCTAGAAGAAGTATCAACTGCAAGAATTTTCATTTTTTTATTTCCTCTATTCTTAATTTTCTTAAATCCAAATTATCAGCATCATTATCTCTAGAAAATGTAATCCTTATATAGTCATCTTGAATAATATTCTCAATCATCTCTCCCCATTCAAAAATGCAAAGTCCAGTTTGCAAATACTCTTCTCCTCCAATTGCATAAAACTCATCAGCATCTTCTAATCTATATAAATCGAAATGATAAATCTTAAATTTTGGAGCATCATACTCATTCACAATAGTAAATGTAGGACTAGAAATTTCATCTTCTAATCCAAAATGTCTAAGAAGTCCTTCTGTGAACTTGGTCTTTCCGGATCCCAAATCACCAGATAAAACAATCTTAGAATGTCCATTCAATTTTGATGCAAACTCATCTGCAAACCTAATTGTTTCTTCTTCCGAATGCGAAATAAATTCGTAACTATGCATTATTACATTTCCTTTCTTTTTGCTTCTATTTTACTAGTTGTATTCTACATTAAAACATATAAATTTTCAAGTTTTTATTTAAATCTGCTAACAAAAATCTATTAACATTATAAGAGACGAAGCCTTAACTTTTCTTCGTCTCACAAATAACTTAAACATCTGATTTATTAACCCTAGTTTCGCCCAAAAAGGGGCGTCCCTATTGGGCGATTTTTTATTTTTCTAGTACTTCTTTACATCTTGGGCATAGTCCATCTTCTAGGTGGTCGTTGTACATCCAACATCTCTCGCATTTTTCGCCTGTTGCATGTTCTACTTTTACTCCAAGTTTTTCTTCTTGTTTTCTGTTATTTTCTTTTATTTCTAGTCCAGATACTATTAATACAAGTTTTATTAATTCTTCATTTTCTTTTAAGAATTTGTATTCCTCTCCTTCTGCATATAGTGTAACTTTTGCGTCTAGAGAGTTTCCTATTGTTTTTTCTGCTCTTGCAAGTTCTAAGTCTTTTGCAACTATATTCTTAACTTTGATTATTTTTTCCCATTTTTCTGCTATTTCTTTGTTATCCCATTCGTCATTTGGAACTGGATAGTCTGCAAGCATTGGGCTTTCTACGTTTTCTTTTTCTGTATGTTTCATTGCAGACCAAATTTCTTCGGCTGTGAATGAAATCATTGGTGTTAATATTTTTACTAGTGCATCTAGTATGTAATACATAGTTGTTTGTGCTGCACGTCTTGCTACTGAATCTGCTTTTTCTGTGTATAATCTGTCTTTTATTATGTCAAGATAGAAGCTACTCATGTCTACAACGCAGAATTGGTTTACATCGTGGTAGCAGTTTCCGAAACTGTATGTGTCGTAATCCTTTGTACAGTCTTTAATCAATTTATTTAATCTTGTTAATGCCCATTTATCTATTTCTTGTAAATCTTCATAAGCTACTGGATTTTCAGTGTCATAGTCATAAGTATTTCCTAAGATATATCTTGCTGTGTTTCTTATTTTTCTATAAACATCTGAAATTCCTTTTAGTATGTCATCTGATAAGTTTACGTCCATAGAATAGTCTGATGATAGAGCCCAAAGTCTTAATATATCTGCTCCAAATTTGTTTGAAACATCTATTGGAGATACTCCGTTTCCTAAGCTCTTAGACATTTTTCTTCCTTGACCATCTACAACGAATCCACAACATAGAATTTCTTTGTATGGAGCAATTCCATTTACTGCAACTGATGTTAATAATGAAGATTGGAACCAACCTCTATATTGGTCATTTCCTTCTAGATATAAGTCTGCTGGATAGTCTAATCCTCTTTCAACAAGGACGCTTTGATGTGTAGAACCTGAATCAAACCAAACATCCATTATATCTGTTTCTTTCTTGAATTCTGTGCATCCACACTTTGGACATTTTGCACCTTCTGGTACTAAATCTTTTGCTTCTTTTGCCCACCATGCGTTTGTTCCTTCTGTTCTTACAACATCTTGAATCTTCTTTATAGATTCTTCTGTAACATAAGGCTCTCCACAGTCTTTGCAATAGAATATTGGAAGTGGAACACCCCAAGTACGTTGTCTTGAAATACACCAATCGTTTCTTCCTTTAATCATTTCGCTCATTCTGTCCTCGCCCCAATCTGGGTGCCATGTAACAGTCTTAATAGCCTTTAAAACATCATCTCTAAATCCATCAACAGATGCAAACCATTGTGGTGTAGCTCTGAAGATTATTGGCTTTTTGCATCTCCAGCAATGTGGATAAGAGTGCTCTATTTTTACGGCTTTTAGTAAATATCCATTTTCATCTAACCACGCTGTTATTGTCTTGTTAGATTTTGCGTAGAATTGACCTGCAAACTCTCCAGCCTCGGCTGTTTGTTTACCTTTATCATCAACTGCAACAACCATTCCAAGTTTATCTTTTAATCCTTGTAAATAGTCTTCTTTACCATAAGCAGGTGCTGTATGAACTGCTCCAGTACCTTCATCAAGAGTAACATTTACAGTTGTCTCACTACCAAGAACTACTCTAGACATTCTGTCTAAGAATGGATGCTTGCATAAAACTCCTTCTAGTTCTGAACCTTTAAAGGTTTGAACTGTTTTGTAATCTTCTACTTCAGCAAGCTTCATAACTTTTTCTACAAGCTCTGTTGCAATTATTAATCTTTCAAGTTTTGCATTCTCCTTGTTTTCTTTTAACTCAACCATGCTATACTCATAATCTGCACCAATTGTAATTCCCATGTTTCCTGGTAGAGTCCAAGGTGTAGTTGTCCAAATTACTACATAAGTATCTTTCTTGTCGAACAATCCCTTAGAATCTTCAACAGGGAATTTTACATATATAGATTCTCCTGTTACATCTTTATATTCAATTTCTGCCTCAGCTAGTGCTGTTTCACAATCAGTACACCAGTAAACTGGTTTTAATCCTTTATAGATATATCCTTTTTTGTACATATCTCCGAATACACCAATTTGTCTTGCTTCTGTTGCATGTTCATAAGTTATATAAGGATGAGCCCAGTCTCCAAGAACACCAAGACGTTTGAAGCCCTCTGTTTGAATATCTTTGTAATTTGTTGTAAATTCTCTACAAGTATCTCTAAACTTTGTAACAGGAATCTTGCTTCTATCTAGTCCAAGCTTCTCAATAGCCTTCTTCTCAGTTGGCATTCCATGTGTATCATATCCAGGAATAAAAGGTGCATAAAAGCCTTTCATAGCCTTATATCTTACGATTGTATCCTTCAAAATTTTATTTAGAGCATGTCCAGCATGAATTTCTCCATTAGCATATGGAGGTCCGTCATGTAAAACAAAATGCTTATGTCCTTCATTTTTCTTTAAAATCTTCTCATATAGTCCATTCTCAAAAACGGCCTTTAATGTTTCTGGCTCTTTAGTTGGCAAATTTCCTCTCATTTGAAAATCTGTCTTTGGTAAATTAAGTGTGCTTGAATAATCTTTCTTTTCTTCACTCATATAAATTACTCCTTTCATTTTCGCCCATTAGGGACGCCCTTCTTTGGGCGAAAAGTTTTATTTTTTTAATAACCTCAATTTATAAACTTTTCCTCCATTGCTTCGTCCCAAAAGGGGGCGTCCCCGTTGGACTTTTTTGTTTTTTAGCATCAAAAAATCGCCCTACAAATATAGGACGAATTAATATCCGTGGTACCACCTAAATTGAAAGTACGCTTTGGGGCCTACTTTCCTCTCATTTTCTATTAACGCAAGATTACGATTTATATTACTCAAATATTTACATTAGATTTTCGCAATATTTTTTCACATAAACAACTCCAAGGTGATAATAAATAATCTTTAATTTATCAAATTCTCAGCATTTATTTGACTCTCTGTTAATTAGTTTTATTTACCGTGTCCTCTTCTTAGTTTTTACTTTATTAAATTCTACATAATAATTTACCACAAATAAAAGATGAATGCAAGTAAAATTCGATTTTTTTGATATTTTCGTCATTATGATTTGTTAAATAAACTTTTACAAGGAATTTTTAATATATATCTTTATATAGATTTATGTTTTAAACTACATTACAATTTATTTCTTTGTGCTATTTACCTGTTCTATTAGCAAATCAAAATCAGATTTATATAATTTATCTTGTTTTACTCTATATTTTTCAAACTCTGTTAATGCTTTATCACAGGCAATTTCATGTGATATTTTTCCAGCATCATTTAAAACATCTAAATCGTCTGCCAGTAAAAACTTATCAATTCGTGTTGCCCAATCTTCCATAGTCATAGGTATATGTCTTTTAGCTCTATTTTCTGCCAAATCTAAAAATGCGGAAACAATAAGTTCTAAACTTTCTAGTTCTTTCGTATTTAAATAATTGCAGCAGTTTGGTGCGACACTGCATAGTGCATCTTATTTTGAACTTTCTTAAAAAATTTAATAGTTGTCGGAGATTTTTTGTCATAATCAACACTAGTAGCATATATATCAGTAATTTTTTGATAAAATCTTCTTTCAGATAATCTTATTTCTCTTATTTCAGCAAGTAAAGAGTCATAATAATCTTCATCAAAGAATGCCCCATTAGCCATTCTCTTTTTGTCAATTATATATCCTTTCTTTGAAAATTCCTTTAATACATAAGTAGCCCATCTTCTAAACTGTATTGCTCTATCTGAATTGACTCTATATCCAACAGAAATAACCATATCTAAATTATAATATAAAACTTTTCTTTTTACATCTCTATTTCCTTCTTTTTGAACTAGTAAGAAATCCTTACTAGTTGATTTTTCATCAAGTTCAAAGTTTTTATAGATTTCATTAATATGCATTGTAATATTATTTCTGGTTGTATCAAATAGCTCGCCTATCGATTTTTGAGTCAGCCACAAGTCTCCATCTTCAAATCTAACTTGGATTCCTTTATCATGAGTTTGCCTTTCAAAAATCAGAAACTCTGCACTACTACTTCTAATAATTAAATCTTTAGACATATTTTCCTCTTTTCATTTTATATCGTTTTTTATATTAAGTTATCTCAATTATAGTAACGTCAACAAAAAAATCTTCAAACTTATGTTTGTATTTTATATTATTTTCTACTTATTTGTCAATAGTTTTTACATTTTGATCAACAAAAAACAAGTAATTTCATATAAAACTATATCAAAATTACTTGTTTTTCTGCGTTTTTTATTTCGTTTAATTTTTATTATTCAGCTTTTGGGGCTTCAGTTGCTGGTGCAACTTCTTCAACTGGAGCTTCTGCAGCAGTTGAAACTACTGTTTCTTCAACAGCTTCTGTTAAATCTTCTTTTACATCTATATATTTAGATTCAATTTTTGCTCCAACATTTTCCTTTGTCTTAGCAGCTTTACCAGTTCTGTTTCTTAGGTAGTATAATTTAGCTCTTCTAGCTTTTCCTACTCTAACTACTTCAACTTTCTCTACTAATGGAGAGTGTACTAAGAATGTTTTTTCTGTTCCTACTCCATAAGCAATTCTTCTTACTGTAAATGTAGCGTTAACTCCGCCACCTTGTTTCTTTATTATTATTCCTTCGAATACTTGGATTCTTTCTCTGTTTCCTTCCTTAATTCTTTGATGTACTCTTACTGTGTCACCAACTTTAAGGTCTGGAATTTTATTTTTCAATTGTTCATGTTCTATTGATTTTATTATATCCATCGATATTCTCCTTTCTTAATTTTCTAATTTATATTTCGGCTATTTTATTACACAATCTTGATAGTTTCTAATAACATATCTTAATTTTCATGTTCTTCCGAAATTATTTTTTCTGCTTCTTTTAAATCTTTTTCATTAAGAAGCTCTGGTCTTTTCAAAAATGTATTTATTAAAGAACTTTTTCTTCTCCACTCGTCTATTTTCTGATGATTTCCAGAAGCTAGTATTTCTGGAACTTTTTTCCCATGAAATTCTTCTGGTCTTGTGTATTGACTGTATTCTAAATACCCTTGAGAAAATGATTCTTCTTTTGTAGAATCTGTACTTAGTACACCTTCTACATATCTGCTTACTGAATCTATAAGCACCATTGCAGGTAGCTCTCCTCCAGTTAGCACATAATCTCCAATCGATATTTCTTCATCAACAATTTCATCTAATACACGTTGGTCAACTCCTTCGTAGTGACCACAAAGTAGAATTAAATGTTCTTCCTTAGATAATTCTTGAACTTTGGCTTGGTTCAACTTTTTTCCTTGAGGTGATAAGAATATTACTTTTGATTTTTCATCTTTTACAGATTTATATGCATCATACACAACATCTGCTCTCATTACCATTCCTGCTCCACCACCATATGAAGTATCATCTACTTTTTTATGCTTGTCTTTCGAAAAATCTCGTATATTAATTAGATTAATATTTATTAAATTTTGCTTAGACGCTCTTTCAATAATACTGTGTTTTAATGGTTCAAACATTTCTGGAAATAATGTTAGTACATCAAATTTCATATTTACTCCTCTTAAATTAAACCTTCAATAATGTGAACTATTATTTTTTTATTTTCTAAATCTACTTGTTTTAGTACATCTTTGATTGCTGGCAGTAGAATTTCTTTGCCTTCATCATTTTTTACAACATATATATCACTGCTACCAGTATTATATATGTAATCTACTTTTCCAAGTAATTCTTCTTCATCACTATATACATCTAACCCTATTAAATCTGCTATGTAATAAGTACCCTCAGGAAGCTTTTTTGCATTTTTCCTGTCCATTTTTATGTAACAGTTACGTAATGTTTCTGCTTGCTCTGGAGTCTCTATTCCCTTTAGCTTTAGGATTACCATACCTTTGCTGTAATTAACTTTTTCTATTTGGAATAATTGTAATTGATTTTTCTTTTCAACAAAAATTTCTTTAAAAGTATCAAATTTTTTTATATCATCTGTAAAAGGCTTTACTTTTACTTGACCTCTTATACCAAATGTGTTTACTATTTGACCTAGTTCTAAATATTTTTCCATTACCTATTCCTCAAATATAATTCCAACTTTTTTATGTTCTTTAGCTGTAATAGCTTTCATAACAGTTCTTATTGCTTTTGCATTTTTGCCCTGCTTTCCAATAACTTTTCCCATGTCCTCATCAGCAACTTTAACTTTAAGAAGTACACCCTTCTCATCGTCAGTTCTAGTAATTTGAACTTGTTCTTTGTTATCTACAAGACTTTCAATTATTGTTTTTAATATTTCTTCCATACAACTTCGCCTTTCTAAAAGCATTCACACATAAATTATTGTGCTTTCTCTATTAAAGCTTTTACTGTATCTGTTGGTTTTGCACCATTTTTAATCCATGTTGCAACCTTTTCTTTGTCTAAGTTGATTGTAGCTGGATTTGTCATTGGATCATATGTTCCAATTTTTTCTACTATTCTTCCATCTCTTGGAGATCTTGAATCTGCAACAACGATGTGATAGAATGGAGCTTTTTTTGCACCTGCTCTTTGTAATCTAATTTTTACCATTTATTTTCACCTCCGCATTTTTAGAAACTGCTCTTTTAGAACAACTTTTTATATAAATTTCTGTACCTACAAACTGTTGGGTTCGTATAATGTACATAAAAATTAATAACTTATTTATAAAACTTAATATCTATATTATTGGTTTAAATTCATTTCCTTCATCATCTTTTTTAAAGATTTCTTATCCTTCATTTGTTTCATCATTTTCTGTGTCATCTCAAAAGATTTCATAAATTTATTTATTTCCTGCACGCTTGTTCCACTACCATTTGCTATACGAATTCTTCTCGAACCATTTAATAATTTAGGATTTTTTCTTTCCTTATCAGTCATAGAGCATATTATTGCTTCTATTCTTGTAAATTCTTTTTCATCTACTTTTAAATCCTTAATATTTGCCATTCCAGGTATCATTTTAAGTAGTGATGAGAATGATCCCATTTTCTTTACTTGTCTTAATTGAAGTAAATAATCATTCAAATCGAATTCTTTTTTAGCTAATTGTTTTGTAAGCTTTTCTGCCTCCTCTTGGTCAAATGATTCTTCTGCTTTTTCTATTATTGATAGAACATCACCCATTCCAAGTATTCTTGATGCCATTCTGTCTGGATGGAATACCTCTAGCTCACTTAGCTTTTCTCCCATACCCACAAATTTTATTGGCTTGCCAGTTACCTTTTTTACTGATAACGCAGCACCACCACGTGTATCACCATCTAATTTTGTAAGTATTACTCCGTCTATTCCTAAAGCATCATTGAATCCTGTTGCAACATTTACAGCCTCTTGACCAGTCATAGAATCTACAACTAGTAATATTTCATGTGGATGAACACTTGCCTTTACATTTTTAAGCTCGTTCATCAATTCTTCATCTATTTGTAAACGTCCTGCTGTATCTAATATTACAACATCATTCAATTTTGAATATGCAACACTCATTGCCTGTTTTGCAATATGAACAACATCTTTCGAATTTTCATTTGCAAATACCGGAATATTTAATTGTGCCCCAACTACTTGTAACTGCTTAATTGCAGCTGGTCTGTAAACATCACACGCAACTAGTAATGGCTTCTTACCTTGTTTTCTAAGTAAGTTTGCAAGCTTACCAGCTGTGGTTGTTTTACCAGAACCTTGAAGACCAACTAACATTATTATTGTTGGTGGATTCGAGCTAAAATTTATATTAGCCTCTGTTCCTCCAAGTAGTTCTACTAATTCATCTTTTACAATCTTAACAACCTGTTGTCCTGGAGTTAAAGATTTTAAAACGTCTTGGCCTAAGGCTTTTTCTTGGATACTTGCCGTAAATTCTTTAACAATTTTGTAGTTTACGTCAGCATCAAGTAGGGCAAGTTTTACCTCTCTTAGCATTTCTTTTAAATCCGATTCAGTAATTCTTGTTTTTCCTCTTAATTTCTTTGTAAATTCTTGTAATTTAGAAGATAGTCCTTCAAAAGCCATATTTTTAACCCTCCGTTTTTTGTCTTTTATCGTTGATTATGCATTTAAGCTAATTAATTCTTTTCTTACGCTGTTTAGGATTTTTTCAACTTTCTTATCTGATGAGTTGTCTGTAATCTTACTTAGCTCTGAAAGAATGTTTTGAATTTGCTTTTCTTGGTCAATTGTTTTTTTCATAATTCCTAGCTTTTGCTCATATTCCAAAAGCTTACTTTCTCCTTTCTTAACAATGTCGTTAACAGCTTGCCTTGTTATCTTGTTATTTTCAGCAATTTCAGTCAAAGAAAGATCCTCATTGCAATAATCGTTCAATATATTCAATTGTCTTTTTGTTAGAAGATTGCCATATATTTCGCATAGCATTCCAATTTGAACTTTCTTTTCCATATTATCACTTTCTCCTTGCATGACCTTATTAGTATAATTGCTAATTTGTAATGCTTATATACTTTACAACATTTCAAGCAATTTGTCAAGTAGTTTTACATTATTTTTATATATTTTCATAACTTATTAGCTCTATTTTATTAGATATAAATTCTTTATCTTCATCAATCAGTTTAAATAATTCTGTAGACAAATATTTTTTATTGTCATCTGCAAATACTGTAACAACAATATTCTTTGTTTCTTCTCCTAGCAGAACACTTCCTATAAAATTCGCACCAGAAGATATTCCAACTCCCAGCCCCAACTCTTTTGCAAGCCTACGAGACATATTTACTGCATCATCATCATTTATTTTTATTATTCTATCTATGTTTTTCAAGTCAACTAACTTCGGAATAAAATCATCTCCAATTCCCTCTATTTTGTGTTGTCCCTGTATTTTTCCGCCAGATAGAAGTGGCATTTTTTCCGGTTCTATTGCCGTAATTTGCATGTTCGGAAATTTTTCTTTAATTCTTTTTCCTGTTCCCATAAGAGTTCCACCGGTTCCAACACCAGATACGAAGCCTCCTATCTCACAATTACTTTGTTCTAATATTTCTTTTCCAGTCGTCTCATAATGAGCTAAAAAATTATCATAGTTTTCAAACTGATTTGCTAAAAATCCGTTTTTTTTCATCAGCCATTTTCTTAGCCTCTTTCACACACTGTATAAAGCCTCCCTCTTCTTTAGAAATTAATATTACATTTGCTCCATATCCTTGCATTAATTTTACTCTCTCAGCACTTGCCCAATCTGGCATAAATATGTATACCGGGTGTTTATAACGTGCACCTAAAGCTGAAAGTGATATTCCAGTATTTCCGCTAGTCGCCTCAATTATTGGCATACCATCTTTTAAATCGCCTCTTTCTATTGCATTATTTATAATATAAAATGCAACTCTATCTTTTATACTTCCAGTTAAATTGTAATATTCAAGCTTAGCAAACACTGATTTTTCTTTGTTATTGTACCTACAATTTATTTTTATCATCGGTGTGTTTCCAATTCCTTTATTGTTTTTTTCATTCAAGCTAATTTTGTTAAAACAGCTTTCATCGTTATCTCCATAAATTTTGCTAGTCATAAATTTCAAAACCTCCTTATATGCGTCTTTACTTTTAATGTTATTTATTTTTACGTTTTACATCGTAAAAAATAAACTATGTATTACATAGCTTATTATAATAATATTTATATGATATTGATTTTATCAATGTTTTCTATTATTTTTATCTATTATAGTAATCATCATCATTATCATCTGTTTCATCATATTCAAATTCATATGTTTCAGTTGGTTTATGATATCTTATATTTTTCTTTGGCTTTACTTGTTGCGGTTGAACGGTAGCTTCTATTGTTTTATTTTCATTCATTTGCATTTCTTGTTTTCTATCTTCTCTTTCTTCTTGTCTTTCTCTTTCTTTTCTTCTATCATCCTGTACCTTTTCTTCTTTCTTATTCTGCATCTGTTTGTTTAACATAGCATTTACCTTTTCAATCAAATCAGGTACATAATCTAACAATCTATCTAAACATGAACTATGGTCTACTGGCAATAGTTTCACAGTGTTTGGTTGTACCACTAAGAAGGCAACTGGTGTTATATTTACTCCTGCCCCAGATCCACCTCCGAAAGGCAATCTATATTGAACTTGTTCTTCTTTCTCCTTCTTTGTATATTCGTCTATTGTTTCTCCTCTAAATTCACTTCCTCCTGCAGCAAAGCCAAATCCAACTTTTGAAATTGGTATAATCACCGTGTTGTTTGAAGCCTGTATCGGTTCTCCAATTATCGTATTTACATCAATCATGTCTTTAATGCTATTCATAGCCGTATTCATAAGGTTTTCTATTGGATGTTCTCCCATATTAATCACATTCCTTCCTTGCCTTAGTTATTTCTTTATTTACGTAAGGCACTAATCATGTTGAAAAATCAAACTTTATCATCAAAACCAAAAGCACATATTGTCATAACCTCTATACTACTCATAAGTTCTGAATACATAAAATTAAGATTATTCTTTCAACTTTTTTATTTTTAGTATATAACTAATATGTACCAATTTTTTCTTTTTTATACAGCTTGTGCATTTCTTTTTTCTATATTTTTCATAATATTTTTATCTTTTTTTGCTTTACTATTTTCATTAAAACTTTCATATTGTTTAGTTGTTTTTGCCAGCATTAGTGCAATATAAAGTAGATGAGATATTTTCGTAGCCACTTTTATATTCATTTTTACCGAATAAATATTTTGGGGTTGATAAATAGGTTGTACACTATATATTACTGTTTTAGATATTTTTTGCTTCTTGCCAAACTTTGCTCTCGCTAATATATTGGACAAAATTGCAGATATTATCCCTATCAAATACGATGTGATCACATAATCTTCTGTGCCAATAGAAATGTTTGCCTTAAATTCATTTAATTCGACTTTTGTATTCATTATTAATCTTCGTATTTCTGTATTTTTTAGTATAATTGTCACTTCTTTTTTTGCAGTCTTTTTCATCTTTTCCGCTTCTGCTTTATTATTTTGTTCATAACTTTTTATTTTGTTATTTAATTTTAAAATCTTCTTTTTATTTAAGCATACCTTTATCCAGTGTAGCTCTCCTATTCTTAAAGAAATACTCACTTTTAATTTCTTATTATTCTGTTTCTTGTCTATATTACTCATGTCTAAGTTTTGTATCTCAACTTCTATTTTTGATATTATAATCATTATCAATAATAACAATATTAATGCAATTGTTCCTAATAAAATATAAAAAACTAATATCAAAATAAACCACTCCTATCTATTAGAGTATTTTGTATTAGTTTTTCCATTTATTACTATTTTAATCATTACAATTATTATTTCAATTATTTGATTCAATTCATTCTTAGTATTTCTATTAATTTTTCATCTATAACCGCATCTAGACTTGTCCATTTTTATTTTTTTCTACAGAAATATCTCCAAATAGTTTTTCTTGGCTTGTAATTACTTTGCTTCTTCTTGATAATTCTAATAATCCAGAAAAAGCTGTTACAACTTCTTCTTTTTCACACTTTTTTAAAGAGAAGAGTGCATTAAAAACAAACTTAGGTCTATTTACAAGTTCTCTAAGCATTTCTTTTACCTTGCTTGCAACAGTATATTTATCTGTTATTGCTATCTTTTCAATATTACTTGCATTTTGATTTACCTTTTCTTGATTTACTCGAACAACATTTGAATACGCATCTATAATCAGTTGCTTATCATAATCTCTTTCAAGTTTCTGTTTAGGTAATTTAATTTCGTCTGGAGTTTTATAAAATCTAACAGAATTTTCTTCATACATAGACTTCAAAGTTTTTGTAATTTCTTTATATTTCTTATACTCAATAATTCTTCTTAGCAATTCCTCTTCCGAAATTTCTTCACTCTCTTCATTATCACTTGGTAATAAACTCTTTGATTTTAAATATATTAGAGTCGAGGCCATAACTAGAAATTCACTTGTTACTTCCAAATTCATCTCTTCCATTTTGTTTATGTACTCAATATATTGGTCTGTAATCTCGCTTAATTTAATATCATTTATATTCATTTTATTCTTATCTATTAAGTGGCACAATAAATCTAGTGGCCCTTCAAAATTTTCTATCTTAATAGCATATTTATTTGTTTCTAATGTTAATATATTTGGCATTTTTCTTCGTTCCTATAATCATCTAATAACTCTATAGCTTGTCTAATATTGCTAGTCTTATAACCTTTTTTTAATAAATATTGAATAATAGCCTCTTCATCCATTTGATTTTGCTTTTTCATTATTATCGTTTTTGCTGATTTTGTCTCATAATTTTCCATTTTCTCATCATGACTATTTATATAATCTTCGATTAAATTATTTGGAATTCCTTTTGACATAAGCTTATATCTCACTTCTTTTAAAGAAAGATTGTTTATAGCCATAAATTCATTAATAGCTCTTTCTATGTAATTGTTATCATCAATATACCCGTTTTCTTCTAGCTCTTCTATTATATCATGTAACATTTCATTTTCAATAGCATTGTAAAATTTATTTTGTACTTCTTTTTTACTTCTTTTCTTATATAAAACATACTTTAAAACTTTTGATTTTTCTTTATCATATTCTTCAATCGTATACATATTATTCCTCTTTCATTAGCATTTTACTATAAACATTTGACAGTCGCAAGTTCTATTCAATATTTTTCTCTTTATATATCTCTGCAACCTTGAACAAAGCTAAAATTAAATCGTTAAATTGGATATCTTCAGCATAAAAATTTTGTTTTCTATATTTTTCCCACATTTGCTGCAGTCCATCATCATGTTGCATTTCTTTTATAATATTTTCGCAATCATTTACTGTATTTAAAGTTTCTCTATGCATTGCTGTCTCTCTTATAGCCTGTCTCAATATAATTGAATTTATATTTTTATATTGTGTATTTATAAGCATATAAACATCATAAAAGTCTCTTATTCTTGTCGTTAATATATTTCTTCTTATAATTGTTTCAAATTTTTCTGCAATTATTGTTTCTAAATTATATGACCATATTTGAATCTTTCTATCTTCTAACATTAATTCAAAACTATATCTTACTTCCTTATATGTTATCTTGTCACCAGTTGTAATATCAATTCTCATAATTACAGGCAATTCATTATTATATTTTGCTTCTATTGAAGCTCTATATCCACCATATTCATCATTTTCCCTTATTTTCTCAACTTTTTTCAAATTTAAAATAACATTATCCTTTATATCTAATTCGCATATTTCTTTTAATATACATGTTATATTTTCTTCATCTAGATTAAAGCCTTTAATCGTGGTATCCATATCCATTGTAGTTCTACTGTCTATCCCCAGCATTGCTGATATTAATAATCCACCCTTTAATATAAAATTATCTCTGTATTTTGATATAGAAATTCTTTCTAACAGCCTCTCCAGCATATATGTTTGTAAAACTGCTTGTGATGCAATTTTATTTTTCCTAGCAATATTATTTATAATTGCCTTAAAACTATTTGTATTTCGTTCCACTATAAAACCTCCGAATAATATCTAATAATCTTTTCAATCCTAAAAATTTTAGCATATTTCATTAGAAGTATATAATTACTATCTTTTTGTGAAAAGTATTCTTTTACTGCCATGTTTAGTATTTGTGGATCCATTTTATTTCTAGATTTTATAATATCACATATTGTTCTTTCTTTATTATATATTCTTATCTTTGTACCATCTTGTAATTCTTTTATTTCGATTCCAATCATATAGTATTTATTTTCTATATAATGTACATTTATTAGTTCATCATGCACGGTTATATTCCTTGGAAAAGTTAAATCAAGTTTCAACGGAGTTCTATCCGTTAAATTATGAAAATATAAAGCTGTATTATATGAAAAAATACCTTTTTTATATCTCTCACCAATTACAAAAAACTCATTAACATTTCTTTCTTTCTTAACATAAATTCCTCGTGCAACTTTTTCTATATAACCACTCTTTTCTAATTGATTTATATACTGTAAATGAATATTTTTTTTCCTTAGTTCTCTTGAAAGTAATATTCCATTATTTTCTTCTATTATCTTTTTTATCAGCTCAACATTACTCATAAATATCACCGCCTTGATTTTCTTACCGATATTATACAATATTTCGGTACAAAAATCAATACAATATATTTTCCTGTGTTATTCTCTAAATTCAAAAATAGGGAAAAAGAATTCTAAATTATATTTTTTAGAATATTTTCCCTATCCTTAGTTATTACTCACCATCATCTATATTTACTTTTACTCTTCTTCAGTTGGTTCGGTTTCCTGTTCAGCATCTACTTCCATTTCGTCGCTTAAGCTCTTTTCAAATGCTTCGTTGAATTTTGCTCTTACTTTCTTCTCTACTTCTGCCATTATTTCAGGGTTTTCTTCAAAGTATTTTTTAGCATTTTCTCTACCTTGTCCAATTCTTGTTCCGTCATAAGCAAACCACGAACCACTCTTTTCAACTATGTCTAAGTTTACACCTAAATCTAGTATGTTTCCAGATTTTGATATTCCTTTTCCATATATGATATCGAATTCAGCCTCTCTGAATGGAGGAGCAACTTTGTTCTTTACAACTTTTACTCTTACTCTGTTTCCAAATACCTCTCCATCTTGTTTTAAGTTTTCTGTTTTTCTTATGTCTAATCTAACAGAAGCATAGAATTTTAAAGCTCTTCCTCCTGGAGTTGTTTCTGGATTTCCAAACATTATTCCAACTTTTTCTCTTAATTGGTTTATAAATACTATTGCAGTATTTGATTTATTTAATACACCAGCTAATTTTCTTAAAGCTTGTGACATTAATCTAGCTTGAAGACCAACATGTGCATCTCCCATGTCTCCATCTATTTCAGCCTTTGGAACAAGTGCTGCAACAGAGTCTACTACTATAATATCTATGGCACCACTTCTAACAAGAGCCTCTGCTATTTCAAGTGCTTGCTCTCCTGTATCTGGTTGTGAAACTATCAAATTATCTATATCAACACCTAAGTGTTTTGCATAAACTGGATCTAATGCATGCTCAGCATCTATAAATGCTGCTTCTCCGCCTCTCTTTTGGCATTCTGCAATCATATGTAATGCAAGAGTTGTTTTTCCTGAAGATTCAGGTCCAAATATTTCTATTATTCTTCCCTTTGGAATTCCACCAATTCCTAAAGCAACGTCAAGGCTTAAAGCTCCTGTTGGTATAGATTCTACATTCATTGCTGTAAAATCTCCAAGCTTCATTACAGAGCCTTTTCCAAATTGTTTTTCTATTTGACCTAATGCTGATTCTAGTGCTTTTTTCTTTTCACTGTTTTCTAAACTCATAAATTTTTCCTCCTAAATTTTGAAATAATAATGTTTTAGTTATCCCCCAACAACTATTAAACATATGTTTGCGTTTTCTATGTGACTATTATATATCAAATTTAAAATTTGTCAATAGTTTTTTCAAACATTTGTTTTATTTTTAATAAAATATTTTAATCAATCTTTTCTATTTTTTAATATTGTTACTTTTTGATTATACCTTCAAAATAAACTTTTAAATTTTTTCTAGCAATATTTTCAAAATTTATCTTCTGTACCAGCCTTCTATTCCATAAAAAGTTGAATAATTGTTTGGCTCCACTGTTCCAACCATTGATTGTGTTGATATTGTTATATTTTTGCTTCTATATAAACCTACAAAAGGAACCTCTTCTTTATACAAACTATATATTTTTTGATATATTTCTTTCAATTGTTTGTTTTCTTTAGTTATACTTGCATTATGCATTAATTCAGACATAGAATCACCACTGTAATTTGATATATTTCCTGCAGAGAAATAGTACGTTAAATCTGGACTATAACTAGTATACACTCCAGTTAATAGTATTTGGTAGTTTCTATCGTCAACATATTTATTATATTTTTCGTTAGAAACTTTATCCAATTTAACATCTATTCCTATTTCTTCTAGTTGTTTTTCTATTAGCTCTGCAACAGCAACGCGTGATTCGTTTGTTTTATCTACCGATATTTTTAGTCTTAAAGTTTTTGTGCGCCCTCCAATATTTTTCTTCCATCTGTTATTAATATAAGTCCAGCCTCCATCCTCTAGTACTTTCTTTGCTTGTTCTGCATTATAACCAGAGCTTGCAGTGTTTTCGGTATATAAAAAGTTGCCATAATCTAAAGGATAATCTGCTACTGAATTTTGATTATTGTATACTGATGAAACTATATTACTTTTGTCAATCGCATAGCTTATAGCCTGTCTTACTTCTTTAAACTGCATAAGTTCGTCCGCGCAATTAAAACTTAAAAAATCAAACTGTCTTCCCGGATATTCTGTCTTGTTAAATCCAATTGTGCCAATGTACTCTTGGAAATTTGGATTTGATGTATTTATTAAGTCAATATTTCCTATTTTAAAACTGTTGTACACTTCACCCATAGATGAATATAAATTTATTTTTATATTGTCTAATTTTAATTCTGTTACGCCTGTAGTGCTCTTCCATTTATCAAACTTTGCAAGTGTTACATTATTACTACTAATATTTGTAATCTTGTATCTTCCTGTTCCAATTGGCATTTTACTACTTGTAAAAAAATCTTCTCCATAATAATAATTGCTAGACATTATCGGAAAAATCAAATTATACTCGAAAAACGGAATATCACTATCCAATGTTATTTTTAAAGTAGTTGCATCAATTACCTCAGTCTCTGCAATATGTGCCACATTATAGCTGTATACTGAGTTTCCCTTCTTTAGCAAATCTATTGTAAATGCTATATCTTTAGCAATAAAAGGTGTGTTATCATGCCATACAGCATTAGAAACAGTTTTTACAACATAAATTTTATCACCCGTTTTTGAACATTCCTTTGCAAGGCAAGGCTCCAATTGATAATCTTTTGTCAAATTAAAAAGTGGTTCATAAATAAGAGTATCAATATTAATAATGTCTTTATTTTGAGTAATTAATGGATTCATAGTATCGTAATTTGTAATTCCCATACGCAAATCTCGAATAATATTTTCTTCAACCACAGTGCTAGAATCTTGATTATTTTCTTCTTCTTTATTTTGATTATTATAAATTCTGTAACCTGCATATGCTATAATTCCAACTGCAAATATTATAAAAATATACTTAAATATACTACTAACTTTCATTATTCGTAATCCTTTCTCCATGCTAATAATACATTAAAATAATGCCAATTTCAATACCTTTATTGTATTATTTTTTCTTAATGGAATTATTTTTAACAAAATAATTTCATATATAAAAAGCACACAAAAAGGACATGTTTATTATCCATGCCCTATTATTTATCAACTTAAAAATACTCTATTTCCTAGACTCTACAATAAGTTTTATACCAGTTCTTTCTTCGCCTTCTACTTCAACTTCTGCAAATGCTGGTATACATATTAAATCGACACCTGCTGGAGCAACGAACCCTCTTGCAATAGCTACTGCCTTCACGGCTTGGTTTAATGCACCTGCACCAATTGCTTGCATCTCTGCCTTGTTAGATTCCTTTACCAACCCTGCTATAGCACCTGCTACTGAATTTGGATTTGATTTTGATGAGATTTTTAAAACTTCCATTTTTATCCTCCTAATATTTTATTTTTTTGTATGTTTAAGTACAGTTATATTTATATAATATTTCGGAGTAATTGTCTATATATTTTTGGTATTTTTTTACAGTTTTCATCGTGCTATTTTTGCATTTTTCGTCATTTATTTTCTTACAACCCTCGTAATTTTCTCAACTCGACAGCTTTCGTCATTTATCTCGAAAATGCAACCATTTAGCATGCAGTTACCATCTGCCAATTTGTATTTTTCTGGAAGCGTTGTTTCAAATCTCTTTAAAGATGCCGATACATCCATTCCTATTACAGATTTCTTTGGTCCAGTCATTCCTATATCTGTTATGTATCCTGTTCCCTTTTCTAATATTGTTTCATCTGCTGTTTGAACATGTGTATGTGTTCCAAACATAGCCGTTATTCTGCCATCTAAATAGTATCCCATTGCAATTTTTTCGGCTGTTGCTTCTGCATGAAAGTCCAAAATTATAATATCAGCCTTTCCTTTTACAGCATTTAAAACATCATTCGTCTTCAAAAATGGATTCTCAGATAATACATTCATATCTGTTCTACCAATTAAATTTACAACACATATTTTTTTGCCTTTACAATCAAAAATTCCATATCCGTGTCCTGGAACATTTGGTGCATAGTTTGCAGGGCGCAAAAGTTTAGGGTCATCAGCAAAAGAAAATATATCCTTTTTGCCCCAAGTATGGTTTCCCATTGTAATTGCATCAACTTTCATTTCTTTCAACTCATTAAATATTTTAGTTGTAATTCCCATTCCCCCAGCCGAATTTTCTGCATTTGCTATTACAAAATCAATCTTTTCTTGTTCTCTTATTTTAGGTAAAGTTTCTTTTAATTTCTTTACTCCATTCTCTCCAACTAAATCTCCAATTGCTAAAACTCTCAATGTTATTTTCCTTTCTATTTTAAACTCATTCTCATTTTATCTGCTAACGTTAATTTAATCGGTTCTGGTTCTTCAACCTCAACTCTTTCATTCCTAATTACATTCATTGCATTAAAATGAGAAATTTTATCAAACTCACTTTGGCCAACAATAGCTTTTATTTTATGTATAGCTGGCTCAATTTTGGTATATATTGAATTAGGCCTATGCACATCAGATCCTAAAAAATGTACTAAATTATTTTCTAACATTTTTTCAACTATTACCTGTGCTTTCTTCCCATATTGCCCTATTATGCTTCCATAATTAGACTGCATTAACACACCTTGATTTGCTAATTGATATATAATTTCCGGCTCTTCTTGTGTAAATGTATATCTTTCTGGATGTGCAAGAACTGGAACGTAATTTGCAGAAAGAATTGAATACACAAAATCCTCAATATTAATTGGCTTAGCATTCATCGGAAACTCAAATAACACATATCTTGAACCATTTATTGTTGAAGCTTTGGCTTCTTTTATTAAGCTTATTATTTTATCAGTAAAATAAATTTCACTTCCTAAATACAAACTAAGACCAATCTTTTTTTCTTCTAATCCGTATTGAAGACCATTTAGCCAAGCTTTTCTATCAGCTTGGCTTACCTCATAATAATTTTCCATATAATGTGATGTAGATATAACTCCATCAAAACCGGCACTACTTGCTTCTTCAAGCATTTCTAAAGATTCCTTTAGTTCTCGTGCACCATCGTCAATTGCTGGAATTATATGAGAGTGAAAATCAATCATAATTTCTCATGTCCTTTTCTAATTATGCAAATTCAATTGAAAACAATTAACTTCTAAAAATTAAATATTATTCAACTTTAATCTCTCTTTGTATCATTTAAATTATTTTTTTCCTGTTGTAAATATTCATTTACTTGTCTTAAAATTTCTTGTGTTTTATCTGGAGCAACGTCTTCGCTATTTTCAGCAACAACACGCGTCTTTTCTGTTTCTTCCTTTACCTGTTCTTTTTCATCTACCTTTCTTTCGGTTTCTTTATCCATAAAATCTTTTTTTGTAGATGAATAACCAGCATCGCGTTTTCCCCTTGTTGTTAGTTGAGATCCTCCATAATAATATGCTTTTTCATATCTTTTTGCATCAATTGGAACTTTGTTTAAAACAACACCTGCTATTCTTCCACCAACATTCTTTATGCTTTTAATTGTTTTTTGCAAATTTGCTTTTTTAGTAAACTTGTGTGCTGTTACAACAATAGTAGAATCAACAATTCTAGATAAAATTACAGCATCAGTTACAAGTTCACATGGTGGGGCATCTACTATTATTATGTCACATTGTGACGAAAGTTTATCCAATAATCTTTGCATTTGTGGTGTTATAAGAAGTTCTGATGGATTTGGTGGTACATTTCCTGCAGAAATAACATATAAACCTTCAATTTCAGTTCTCTGTACATACTTTTCCATGTCAGATAATTCTGCATTTTTATCATTTTCTGCTAAATAATTAGCAAGTCCTGGTCTAGGTGATACCCCAAATATCGAATATTGTCTTGCTTTTCTCATATCTGCATCTATCAAAATAACTTGTTTTCCTGCCTGTGCAAACGTTACTGCTAAATTAGCTGCAACCCAACTCTTGCCTTCACCTGGTAATGTTGATGTTATAAGTATAGATTTTAGCCTTTTATTAACATTCATAAATTGTATATTTGTTCTCAAAGTTCTAAAAGTTTCTGATATAGGAGACTTTGGATTTCTAAAAGTTATTAACTCTTTTTTCATTATTTTCTACCTCCCTTTCTGCTTTCAGAATTATCAAAAGGTATTGAAGCAAGAACAGATACTCTACAAGTCTTTTCTATATCTTCAGTTGTTTTAACAGTTGTATCTAGCATATTATCTAATAATACATATATTACAGAAGCAACAATACCTATGCATGCAAATACAAGTACATCTTTAGTATGATTTATATTTGATGGAATATCATTTTTTTCAGCAGTATCAACTACATGCACGTTATCTATGTTATAAATTTCTTTTACTTGTTCAGAGAATACATTTGCAACTTCGTTTGCAATTTTTGCAGCAGTTGCCGGTTCCCCATTGGTTACAGAAATTTTAATAACCTCTGAATCTGACACAACTTTTACAGTAATACTATTTTTAAGGGCCTGGTCAGATATATTAAGTCCAAGATTATTAATAACCTTTCTAACAACTTTATCACTAGTTGCAATTTCTCTGTAAGTAGAAATAAGTTTTGAGTTTAAATTTACATCTGTTGCTGTTATTGATGTCGGCAATGTTGAATCCTTTCCTGCTGCCAAAACAAGTGTTGTTGATGATGTGTATTTTGGTGTAACAAAACCTATTGTGTATGCAATTCCCATTACTATAAATATTAAAACAATTAATATTATTTGTACTTTTCTGTGCCAAAAGAGTGAAATCATTTGGCTTAAATCTAACTCTTCCATATATACTCCTTTTTCCTTTTTTTGTTTTTTCTTTTGAATTAATTCTGTCTAAAATATTATATAAAAAATAACGAATAGTTTCAATAGTTTTTCGACTTATTTTGCAATATTTTTACTCCCGTTACTGCAAAGTATAGAAAATAACAATCCTAATACTGTCCCAATTGCAGTTAAAGTATATAAAACTCTATAAATTTCTTTTACAAAAATTTGAACTATTACAGATATATTTTCATTTAAAACAGTTAAACTTTGTATTCCTAAAAAATGTTTTTCAAGTATTATTCCTAATATATTTAACCCTGCAATGGTAAACGCTATAATTGCAATAAATTTTAGAACATTTCTTATATTCTTTATATTTAAGATAATTAATGCAACTATGTTTACAATTAATAGTATTACTAACATTATAAATATTTTAGGTATTACATTTTTTACTTTCCCAGTAATACTTGAAACTGTCTTAACAATTGAATTTGAATACGAAACTGAATTTAAATATGAGTTAATTATTGCATTTTCAAAATTTTGTATTTGATTCTCAGTAGTCTTATTTACCAAAACCTTATTATCTTTAATATATTTTCTTATATTATTATCCAATTTTTCTCTTATAGTACTTGTATCAATTTTAAATTCTTCATTATTCAATATTGCATGAACTATAAAATTTGTATCCTCTTTTACTTTATCTAAATCATATATTCCTTCAAACACACTGCTATCCATTCCAGATTGCATTATATAATTTTCAAAACCGTCATTTACAGTATCTTCTAGCTTTTCATAATAATTATTTTGTTCCATTTGCATTTTCCAATAATCCTCATTTAGGACTTTATTTTGTAAAAAAGAAACAGCCACAATTGCTATAATTAATGCAACCATTATAAATGATAGTATGTACGATATTATATTTTTTACCATTAAAATATGTCTCCTTCTATTAATTTTGAATATGTTACAAATCTATGAGTCGCATGCCCTATACTGTTTGAAGGATAACATGTATATAACATTAGTATTTCTTCATCTTCCTGTAGATATACGGCACTTGTGTCTGATTGATCAACTATTTTTGTTTCATAAATTTCATATGTAAAATTTCCATAGTCAGTTTTTATTTTTATTTTATCTCCCACATTAACCGTATACAAATACTTTAAAAATCCACCAGTATCATGTGCCATGCAAATTATAGAGCCACCTTCACCGGGAAAATAAGACACAGATTGCCCTACACCTTTTCTTAATATTGAAAGAGAATCTCCATAATAAAGTCCCAATTTAACATTAATAGAATCAATAGATAAAGTTCCATACTTTTCACCCCATGCTGGGTAATGAGTCAAATTTTTATTTTCTAAGTCAATCTTAATAGCTTCGTTTTCCGTATTATTGTTTTTATCGCTTACTGACACCAAATTAATTAGTGCAATTGCCTGCATAAGCTCATCACCAATAGTAAATCTAATGGTAACACATATAATAACAATAAATATAAAAGCAACTATTATATTATTAATAGTTGCTCCTAATATATTCTTTATTTTTTTCATATTATTTTGATGTTACTTTTTTTGCAACTAGTACAGCAACGGCAATTAATGCTATTCCAGAAACTACTATATATGGAACATATGATGTTCCTGTTTGTACTAAGTTTGTACTTTGTCCAACTTTTGCTTCAATTAAAGATGTTCCATTAGCATCCTTTATTTGAAGTGTATTGTCAGCAGAAATGTAGTTAATTTTAACATTTGTAGCTGCTTCAATTTTATCTATATTTGCACTTATTTTGTTTATAGCATCTGAAGAAAATTTAGATACATCTACTGTATTTTGGCTTTCAACTGTTTTTACTATTTCAGCAACATTTGTTTTAACAACAGATACTTGCTCATCTGTTAATTCATGTGAGTTTAAGTATTGTTTTAAAACTAGTAATTGGCTTTCATTTGCTTTGTATGTTTTGCCATCTACTGTTACTGATACTCCTTCCATATAAGAATATAAATCATCATTTGCTGCAGCATTTACTACTGTTGTTAATGCTACTAATACCATTGCTATTAAAGCAACTATTAACATTGTTTTGTTAATTTTCATTTTAAATTCCTCCTAAATTATTTTTTTCTATACTATATCATTAAATAAAATAAATTTCAATATTTTTTGATAATTTTTTTATTTAATTTGTATTGAACGATATCTTATATAACATATAATTCCAATTATTCCTATAATCACTATAGCTACTGGAATAGAAAATTCTCCTGTTTGTGGGATTTTACTTATAGCCGTTGAACTATCAGCCTTTTCTTTATCGACTGGCGTCACAATAATTGTGTTTTCTTTCTTCTCGTTGTTAGAATTGTTTTTGTCATCTGTATTGCTTGGTCTTTTATTATCATTTTTATTATTGTTATCATTTCCGTTATTATTGTTATCATTTCCATTATTTTTTTCATCATTTTTATTGTCGTTTTTGTTATCATCTGTTTCATCTTTATTATTGTCATTATTTCCAGAATTATTACCACTATTATCTTCTGTATTTTGTTCAATTGAAAATGTAATTGTTTTATTTAACATTATTGTAGACTCGCCATCAGAAAAAGTCAAATTTGTTATAACAACATCCGATGTATTAGGAGTTACTCCTTCTTTCACTTTCAATACTATTGTTGCAACATTTCCCGCTTTAGCATTTGTAGTAGTTGAAACGAATTTTCCTGTTTGAGCCTCGTATGAAACCGCCTCCCAATTTTCAGCTTGTTTAATTGTTACACTTTCAAAAATATTGCTATCATATTCAATTTTTCCTTCATAACCAAGAGTTCCATCTCCATTGTATGAATCTAAATTCACTTGTATTTCTATTTTTTTTGTATTTTTACTAATTTTTGTACTATTACAAACAATTCCGACAGAACACGACAAACTATCAGCATAGCTTATTATTGCAGAACTCAAAATTAGAATAATACTAAAAAAACAAATTAATAATTTTTTCATTTTCCTTTTCTCCTTTACTTTTGTTGTGTAATTATTTTTACAAATTTCATTATATCCATAATATTTATATATCCATCTTCATTTAAGTCTGAAGCTAAGAATTGCAACCCACTTAAGTTTGAACTTCCAATTACATGTTTCTTTACTTTCATTAAATCCATAATATTAGTTTTTCCATCTCCTGATGGATCTGCCTTTACAATTATTTTATAATTTTTTTGATTTATACTTAATATATCTCCTGTTCCAATCAATGTGTTCTTTTCAACTTGCATACCATTTCTATAGATATTTACTTGACTAGTATTTAAATTTTGTATAAATTTTTCCATTGTTGTATTTGTTAGAACATTATTTATCTTGTCATCTTTTACAGTGTAAACATCACTAATCTTTTCTGGTTCAATTATAGGCTCATAGTGTATATGTAATGTTATATAATTATAATCTGAATCTTTCATTGTAAAAGTCAAATCTTGCTGTTCTAACGCTATTAATTTTACAATCATAAAACTCATGTCATCTGCTATTTCATATGTTATGCCTGGTTCCATTTGAAAGCTCACACCATTCACGTAAATCTTACTATCTTTATTTTGCAAATCTTTAAAAATTGAAGTAAATACTATTTTTACATCTTCTGTTTCTAATTTTTCAGTTATATTTAAATTATAAATTTGATTATATATCGTAATTTTAAGTAGATTTGTAAGTGTATCTATTGGTGATGTATCTATAATATGGTTTGCATCCAAATACAAAAATTTAATACTACTATTATTATTAAAAACTGATATATCCTGAATTTCATTTTTATTCAAGTTTAAATTATATATCTTACTTAAGCCATCAATATTCTCTATATTGTCAATTTTGTTATTACTTGCGCTCAAGATTTCTATGTTTTTTAAATTTTGTATTCCATTTAAGCTTGTTAATTCATTATAATTCAAATTCACTTTTTTTACTGAATTATTTGTTTTAATGTTTGCTATTGTACTAATCTTATTTCTGCTAATATCTAGACTTTCCAATGACTCAATTTTAGTTATCTCATCACAGTTAATAATCTTATTCCCAGAGATAGACAAATCTACTAATTTTGTTAATCTAGATATTCCTGTTAGATCTTCAATTTGATTATTATCCAAATACAAATATTTTAGTTTAGTTAAATATGTTATATCTCCAATTCCATTTATTTTATTATTACTCAAGTTTAGATTTTGTAGATTACTCAATTTGTTCACAAATGCTGTATTTGATATATTATTGCTACTTGCACTAACCTTTGTTAAGCTTGTAAAATTATTAAGTACACTTAAATCTTCAATTTCATTCCAATCAAGATAAATCCACTCAATATTCTTTTCTTCAAAAAGTTCAAGCCCTTTTAAACTTTTTATATTTTTTCCTGCTAGATTTAATTGTTTTCCACTAGCAAGTGAATCAGATGTAATTTTATCTATATCAGATAATAATATACTGCTTTTCGTATCATCATTTTCAACTTTTTTTATTATTTCTAAAATAGCATTTTTTAGATTTTCATCCTCAAAGTAACTTGTTACGTCTTGGTCTGTATTTGCAAAAGAATTAATGCTAAATAAAAAAACAATAAAAGAAAAAGTTAACAATATTATTCTTTTTATTTTTCTTTGCATAAGAAAATCCCTTTCTTACATAATTCTACATTATCTCATGTAAATTATATAAAAAAGAGACAAAAAGGTCAATAATTGTAACATAGATGTAATATATATGTTATACTTTAGTAACAAATACTACAACTACATATTTTCTTCAATAATTTTTGCATAATCATTACCCTTATATAATGTTTTATACTGTCCAATAATTTTATTGCCTTTCAAATAAACTTCACTTTTATTTTTTCCATCTATTGCATTACTTAAATTTGATTTTTCAAAATTGTACAAATAGTCCTTTACACTTGAATTCTTTATATTATTATTAATTATATTTACTTTAGAATTTTGCATTGTTATAGTTCCTTCATTAATTTCATTATTACTTAATTGAACATTGTTATTATTTCTAAATTCAAAATTCACATTATAAAATTTATTACCTTCTACAGTTACATTATTAATCACAAATCCATTATTTATCTTTCGCTCTGGCACATCAGCTTTAAAAAGTCCATTTTTCATTACATTATCTTTTATAGTTATAGAATCCTTTGCATTAATTATATATATAGTTCCCTCCAATTCGTTGTCAAATACTTCTGCGTTTGCTGTATTTTTCTCAAATAAAATAGACAAATTCTTATCATTATATATTTTATTTCTGTATATCTTTATATTGCTACAGTATTCGTTATCATAATTAGCTTCACAATTAATTCCAGCCTTGGGATTTGTACCATTTATAGTATAAATCTCATTATCAAATATCTCTATATTGTTTCCAGATATTACACTAATTCCTTGACGTCTATTATCTGATATAATACAATTGTTTACCTGCATATCCTTATTGTTGGATATATATACTCCATCTCCAGTCATGTTACCTATTTTCACATTTGAAATTGTAATATTGCTAGAATTTCTTGTATCTATTCCCATTCCCCATTCATGAGTTGATTCTATCGAACTATAATCATGTGTATTTTTATCTCCATGTAATACTCCATTTATTAATTTTACATTTTCTACATTTCTTATATTAAAAACCGAATAATTAGTTTTTGAATTAGTTTCATATATTATAGTAGATCCATTTAAATCCAAGGTTATATTTGACTCCAACTTTATTGTATCATTTATTACATATTCTCCATTTTTTAATTCTATATATTCAATCCCATTCTTTTTTGCATATTCAATTGCCAAATTCAGTCCTTTCGTCGTTAGTTTTGTATTGTTTTCATCCATAAAAAAATATTCATTATTTATCATTCCATACTGATTTATAGGTTCTCCATACCTCTTTATTCTTATAACTTCATACTGCTTTTCAATGTTTTTCCTATTAAGCACAACTAAAACTATAAAAAAGATAAATATTATAATTAATAAACGAAATTTTTTTTTCATCATATAACTCCTTAAAAATCTAGTCCATTTTTTTCTTTGTAACTTTTTACTTGCTTAATAATATAATTTTCCCAATCATCAAATATTTTTTCTGGATTTACTCTATTTACAATTTTTCTTGCATTTTCTCCCATATTATTTGCGAAATCCGGATTTTGTATTAATTTAATCATGCTATTAGTTAGTTCCTTTTTTTTATTAACATGCACTAATATTCCATTTTCATTATTATTTATTAGACATTTTGGCCCCCCACAAGGACAATTTGTAGAGATTACTGGCACACCAACTGCCATTGCCTCCATAAGTGCATTTGGCATTCCCTCATAATTAGATGTCATAACAAACATATATGCCTTTTGCAATTCATCAATAATATTTTCCGTTTCTCCCATTAAAAAAACTGACCCCTTCAATCCATTTTTTTCTATCGTTTTATTTAAACTTTCCCTTAGATGTCCATCTCCAAAAATTTTCACAGAGTACTCAGGGTATTTTTTCTGTACATCCTTAAAAGCTTCTATTAGAAGTTTTTGATTTTTTTGCTCTGTTAATCTTCCTACTGTAATAATTGTCTTTTCAACAATTTCGTGATTTCTCCCCTTTACATTAACAAATTTAGAATTTATCGGATTTGATATGACAATAGATTTTTTTCTAATTTCCTTTGAAAAATAACCTTTAGCTTCTTCCGTTTGGAACACAAAGCCATCAGCCTTTTTATAGTATTTTTTCATATTATAGTAATACACTGGATTTCTATACTCTATTTTAGGATCATTTCTATCTGAAATAATAATTGGTGCTTTAATTTTATCTCTTAAATGCATTAATTTAAATGTAGGTTCTGGTAAAAAAGATATAATTACATCAGGAGCTATTTGTTCAAGATATTTATTTAATCTTTCTATTCTAATTTTATTTCGTTTTATTCTTCCATTTATTTTTTCACCTTTATGATCTAATTTTAAATGAGTTACATTACTATTTAAAACGTACATTGATTCTCCTGCAGAAGTTGTTATAATATAAGTATCATGATTTTTTTTTGCTAAAAAATCAGTAATATTGCTTACAACCCTCTCTGCTCCGCCTTTATTCATACTTCCCAAATAAAATACAATTTTCAAGTCTATACACTCCTAACTTTCCGTTTCATTACTATTATTTTTATACCAGTTAACGAAATTCTCTATTCCTTCTTCAAATGAAACTTTTGGCTCATAGCCAATCATATTTTTAGCCTTAGTAATATCCGCATATGTTCTCTCTACATCTCCAGGCTGCATAGGTAATTGATTTACTTTTGGATCAACTCCTACAGCTTTTCCAATAATATTTATCATTTCTTTTAATGAGATAGGTGAAGAATTACCTAAATTTAAGATCTCATATACATCTCTATTATTAAAAACATAATCGCAAGATTTTTCAATTCCATCTACAATATCATCAACATATGTATAGTCTCTTGACGTACTACCATCTCCAAACATTGGAATTTCTTTACCTTCTAACATTAATCTTGTAAACTTATTAATAGCTAAATCAGGTCTCTGTTTTGGCCCATATACCGTAAAAAATCTTAACATTATTATGTTCATATCATACAATTTATGATAAACATGAGCCATAACTTCATTTGCTTTTTTAGTTGCAGCATAAGGGCTAATAGCAAAGTCCACTATCATATCTTCTCTAAATGGCACCTCTTTACAATTTCCATATACACTACTAGAGGAAGCAAATACTCCATTTTTCACATTATGCATTTTCATTTCTTCTAGTATATTTTGTAATCCCATACAATTTACATCTTGATAAAGTATTGGATTTTCTATTGAAGGCCTTACTCCAGCCATAGCCGCTAAATTTACCACAACATCAATTTTGTTCTCATCGAATATTTGTTTAATCAACTCTCTATTCCTTATATCACCTATATACAATTTAAAATTTGTGTTTATTGAGATGTTTTTTATATTATTTTCTTTTATTTTTGGGCTATAAAAATCGCAAAAATTGTCTATAGCAACAACTTTATTCCCATCTTTAAGCAATTTTTCTCCTAATGTAGAGCCAATAAATCCTGCTCCTCCTGTTACCATATATGTTTTCATTATGTACTTTCCTTCTTTCTATATATTATATTTTTTACCATTTTTAATAATTCCTTTGTATCATTTCTGAATATCAAACAATTACTTGGTACTATTACTAATAATGAAATTGCAAGTATAATACAAGCATGCTTTACCCATACTAAATAATTGTCAAATTGACAGCTTGGAATTAACATTGCAAGCAAAGCTGTTATAACTACTTGTACTATTATAATCAATAATTGCATTATTGATTTTCTATGTCTTCTCTCTAAAATATACTTATTTGTATGATATATAAATTCAACTGTTCTTATTACCATTGCAACTAAAGTTCCTATTGTTACTCCAACTATCCCCCATTTCCATACTAAAATTAACGAAATAACAATATTAGTTATTGACTCTATCCATGCACCTTTCATTGTTTCTTTAAAATGGCCAGCTGCTAACACTATTGAACTATATGGTAGTCTAATTGCCCATGCAAAATCACCTAATACCAATAATATTGCAAATATTGGTCTAATATATTCCGCATCAGTTATTCCCTTTGTATATACTTCTACAAAAGGTACTATAAGCAATAGTGTACATGTATACACAATAGTTACGATGGTAAAATAAAATAATTCATATACTGAAAAGCTCTTATTTAATTGTTGCTTTTCATTTTTAGCAATCATATCTCCAAAAGATGCATCAACTCCACCTGTAAAAGCTTGTATTACTGCCTTCACTCCCTTTACAACAAGGTAATAGACAGAATATACCGAAACCTCTGATATTTTAGAAAAGATTGTTAAAATTGTCACATCTGTATTATTATGTATTACCGATGCTATATGCTGTGCAAGTCCATCCCATTTCTGCTTCAGTTGATAATTTTTGTCTGAGTTTTTTAGATTTATATTATATTTTTTTCTTACATAAATATTTTGCATTACTGGTCTAAGTACAAATATAAAGCTACTCACTAATTTTACAACTTGAATGTTTGCATTACATTTAACTAATATTACTATGACAATTGTATTTAATATATACCCAATCATTTGAATAACGGATGTAATATATGTTTTTTGTTCTGCTTGCAAATACAGTCTATATGTCATTCCAAAATAATATTCAGCGAGGGTACTTATAGAAATTATTAGAACTAATGACAAAGTATATATATAAGGAAACTGCCCCCTTACTATTATTGGATATACAAATGCCAATATGACTAAATACACAATAAATATTAATGCTATTACTCTAAAAAATTTTTCAGAGGCCCCTAATATATCCTGTATCTCTTTTTTATTTTTTTTTGCAATGGGCTTATATAATGCTGCTTTAATTACTGGGCCAATTCCCGCTTCTAATAAAGAAATATATGCCAAAAATTGTGTAATAGATGAAATAAGACCATTTACATTAGATCCATAATTTCTTATGATAAGCTTCGGTACTACAAAACCACAAATCAGTACTACAACCTGTAATAACAATGATGAAAATATATTAATTATAGCTTTTTTACTTCTCAATTTTCTTCTCCTTTGGTAAAATCAACATTTTTCCTAATTCTAAATCATACTTTTGTGGTTCTATCGGGATATATCCTGCACAAGGAAAAAAAGTAAGTTCACCAAAATATATTTTACTTTCTACCTCATAAAAATCAACACGTAAAAAAGATATCTCACTCGCCAACTTATTCGCAAAAGCTTTCATTTTTTCAAAGTTGACCGGCTTCGGTGGAAGCTGTTCAAAAGAACTATAATCACATCTATGAAATCTTTCCATCTCATATCCCATATTTGCAAAACTTATTTTAGCCGTTTTATGATTGTCTAATCCTTCAGAAACATAAAGAAACCTTGGTTTTCCATTAAAGCAAAAAAATTTATAATCAGTTAATGTATTGATTTGTTTCGTACACATATATTTCTCAGCTATTATTCTTGGTTTTATATTTTTATAAGGCCATTCTCTATGTATGCTATAATAATTTCTTTTAAGCCATTTATTTACTGTTTTTTTTAATCTTTTGTAATCGATTGTTGACTTATCTTTACAAATGAACACATCCCCTGACGTATGAGTTGGTTTTAAAACAAATTGATCCGGTAATTTTTTAAAATCTATGTCTTCGAATTTATCCCACACACCTAAAGTTGGTATAATATACTCTCCTCCTATAATTTTTGAAACATACTCTTTTGCCTCATACTTATCAACCATTTTAGTATATTGAGGATTTCTATCATATAATTTTAACCATTGTAACTTTTCGTTGAATGTTACTGGATTATCTAAATTTAATTTTTTCTTCATTATTAATCTATATTTCATTCTCAAGAAAATCTTATCTGGCATCCAATCAAAAAAATTTTTATTAGTTAAATATATTATAATGTTTGATGGATGTTTTAAATATCTACTTATCTTCCCCATTTCTACCTTCCTATTGAATAATATTCTATTCCTGCATTTTTCATTTCATCTAAATCATATATGTTTCTTCCATCATATACAAGAGGTGTACGCATTAATTTTTTATATTCTTCTGGTTTTACATTTTTTATTTCATCCCATTCAGTGAATATAAAGCATACATTTGCACCTTTTAATGCTTCATCCGGATTTTCTACATAATGTATTTGAGTAGGGTATTTCTTTTTAAAGTTTTCAGTTGCAACTGGATCATATGCATATATGTCTGCACCTTGTTTTAATAATAGTTCAACATTGTCAAGTGATGGGGCTTCTCTTAAGTCATCTGTGCCAGCTTTGAATGCTAATCCTAATACTGCTACTTTTAAATGATTAAATGTTATTAATCTATCACATGCTTTTCTATATAATTTTGTTTTTTGTGTTTTATTTACATCTACCGCAGCTTGAACTGTTTTTAGTTCATATCCATTTTTCTTTGCTAGATAACTTAAAGCCTTTGTATCTTTTGGAAAGCAACTTCCACCATATCCAATGCCAGCATGTAAGAAACTTGAACCAATTCTTGGATCATAGCTCATTCCCTCTGCTACGTCTTCTATGTTTGCTCCAACTAGTTCGCATAAGTTTGCAATATCATTCATATAAGATATTTTTAATGCTAAGAAGTCATTGCATGCATATTTTATCATTTCTGCACTTCTTCTGCTTACTGAAACTATTGGTAATTCAAATGGTTCATATATTTTTCTAAGTAGTTCTTCTGCTTCTTTGCTGTTTGTTCCAATTACTATTCTTCTAGCTTTTAATGTATCTCTTACAGCATGTCCCTGTGCCAAAAACTCTGGGTTACTTGCAACTTCAACTTTTACATTATTTACTAAAGAATCTTTTATAAATTGTTCAACTTTATCGTTTGTTCCAACTGGTACTGTAGACTTTACAACAACTAGGCAGTCTTTTTCTATAGTTTCTGCAATTTGTCTTGATACCGTTGCAACATAAGATAAGTTTGCTGAACCATCTGGTTGTTCTGGCGTCCCAACTCCTATAAATATTGCATCTGTATCTTTATATGCTTCTTTATAATCTGTTGTAAAGTGCAATCTTCCCTCTCTGTAATTTTTTCTCATCAACTCCTCTAGTCCTTCTTCATATATAGGAGTGATTCCATCTTTCATCATCTTTACTTTGTTTTCGTCCACATCTACACAAGTTACATCATGTCCTTTTTCTGCAAAACAAACTCCTGCAACTAATCCAACATAACCTGTTCCTGCAACTGCTATTTTAATCATAATAAATACTTCCTTTCCATTTTTTATTTAAAAAATAATCTATATTCTGACATTGGCTGGTTTGTAAAAGAAAAACCTAATATCATTATTATCAATAGGATATTAATTAATATTTTACTATTTTTATCTTCTATTTTTTCAATTGTATTAGGTAATAATACAATCATTGATAAATTGAAATATAACACAATTCTAGCCATAATACTTTGAGTCGTTGCTAGTATCTGAGCAACTATTGCAATTATATACATCCACCAAAAGACATTCTCTGCATTATAATCTTCTTTTTTAATTTTTAACAACATTTCAGTTATTAACATAGCTATATACACAGCAATTAAAACCATTAACATTGTATATCCATCAGACGACTGAACTCCGCCTTCATATATAACATATTTATCTATATATATAACATTTTTTATAACTCCCCTAATTATATATACAAATACAAATATTGGTACCATGTATATTTTTAATTTATTTGTACACCTTATTTTATTTAATGGATATATAAAAATAAATACTAAGGCTGATTGATGAAACAATGAAGCTAGAAATACACTAAATAAAAATCTTATTGCATTATTATTTTCAATATATTTTATACTAAATAAAATTATAGTTATCGCAATTTCTTGTCTTAATAAAATATAATTATAATTATAGAAATTTAATCCAATAAATAATATAATTGATCCCAAATAATTTTTCGAATACTTCTTTATAAAGACATATTGTCCTCCCAATGTTATAATTGAAATAATTGAAAAAAATATTTGTTCATTTTTTGTCAATATATATATTAATTTATTTAGTACTACAAAACCATATTCCCAATTTACTATTCTTAGATTTTTCCACGATAGTGTCCCAATATAAGTAAACATATCCGAATAATTAATCATATCCGAAAATTTTCCTCTTAAAATCAAAATCCATAATAATACTAAAAAAACGACATTTATAAATGCATTTTTTTTATTTTTTATTGGAATTATATTAATAAAAATATAAACTATAAGAATACCAATAATTAAATATAATGTTTTTATCATATAACTACTCCATCTAGTAATCTTTTTGCAAATATATTTTTTGTAATGTATTTGCTATTCTATGTATGTCATACTGTTCTATAAAATCACGATTTATCGAAATTCTAATAAAGTTTCCTTCCTCGTTTCTTATCCTATTTACCCAATAATCTGTCCCATCAGATAATTTTAAATAATTAAATCCATTTATTCCAATAAATCTATTATCAATAGTATCCGAGCAGAATACTTTTAAACCATTTGAAGCTGCTTCAATTAATGTTAAAGGAATTCCCTCGTACAAAGACGGAAAAACAAATAAATCCATTACATTGTAATAATCACATGCATTTTTTTTATTTCCAAGCATTATAACATTATCATTTAAATTTAGTTTTTCCACATAATTCACTATGTCATTCTTTAATTCTCCATCACCTAATAATATCAGTACATAATTATTATTTTCACTTAATAATTTTTTAAAACACTCTAATAAAAATTTGTGATTCTTAACCTTAGAAAACCTTCCAACGTGTCCTATTACAATTTTTTCATTACTTATTTTTAATTCTTTTCTTAATATATTTCTCTTTTGCTCACTATATAAAAACTTATTGACATCAATTCCATTATTAATAACAATATATTTTGACTCTCTAAATAGCCATTTCCCTGCAGCATCTGAACATGCAATTCTTAATGTTGCAGAATCATTCAACTCATCCTGTAGTTTTCTCTTATACATCCTTATAAAAAAATTACTTAATGTCCCAGTACTATGGCTATGGGCAATTCTAACATTAATATTACATTCTTTTGCAACAGACAATATCGCTCCAGATGTTTGGTTTACATGAGAATGAATAATAGAATATTCATTGTGTTCCTTAAAAAAATTTCTTAATTGTTTCTTGTACTTATATGGACCGATTTTGTTTATATAATTTAAATAATAAATCTTTCCCCCAAGTTCTTCTATCTCATCATCAAATATTCCTTTTCCATGTGATATAAAATCAAATTGTACCAGATTTCTATCTATGTTGCGATATATATTCATTATAAAATTTTCTGCTCCTCCCATATTCATCTTACTAACAACTTGTAAAACTCTAATTGGTTCCATATTTACTCCTATCCATGAATTTGACTTACATATGCTTGAATTACAATCTCTCTATCAAATTCTTTTTCCATCTTTTTTCTTGCTAACACTCCCATTTTTACCTTATCTTCATACGGTAATTTAATAAATTTTTCTACCATGTTTTCCAGTTCTTTTGTATCTCTTTCTTCAATTATATAACCAGTTTTTTCATTATCTACAGTTTCTCTGCAACCGCTCCTATCGGTCGTGATAACTGGTCTTCCAGACGCTGCACTTTCTAGTAAAACATTTGACATTCCCTCAGGATAATATGATGGATGTATAGTACAACTGCTCTCCTTTAAGAATGGAATAATATTATCCTTTCTTCCATGATATATAATAATATTTTTTTCTTCTAATTCTTTCAATATCTCTTCATAATTTTGCTCACAAAAACCCAATATATGGAATTCAGTATTCGGATATTTATTTACAATATATTTAGCTGTTTCTAGATATTGCTCTATTCCTTTTTCCTTCATAATCCTACTTATAAAAAAAAATCTTATTTTATCATCTTCTTTTGGATATTCTAAAACTTTAAATTTTTTTAAATTAACCCCCGAACCAGGTATTAATTTATATTTTTCATTGTATCCAATTTTTTCCATCATAAATTTTAGGTTTTCAGTATTTTGTACAAAACAACATTTAGCTTCTTTTAATGCCACTTTATATAGAAGAATAGTAACTTTTTGTATCATTCCTTTATTTTCTAAAGCCGTTCCCAAGCCAGTAATATTTTCAATATATACAGTTTTAGTCAATCTAGATACAATTCCGCCATAGATATTAGGTTTTATTGTATATGTTAATATAACATCTGGTTTTATTTTTTTTACTATTCTTATATATTGAAAAAATAAATTAATATCCTTAATGACATTCGTTCCTCTTCTATCTACATTGGTTTCAATGAATTTACAGCCTAATTTACACATTTCTTCTATTTTAGGGCCATACGGTAATGAAATATATACTTCATTACCATCATTCAATAGTCTTTCTAATAATTCTTTTCTAAAATTATATAGGCCTAAATCATTATTTGCTAAAATTAATATTCTTTTATATTTAATAGTTTTATCCATTTATTTTTACCTTTTTCTAAATATTTCAATTATATTTTTCAAAATTTTACCTTAATATATATTACTCAAAAAAATTATTAAATAATTCATTCCTTACCATAAATTACATAATTCCTGCAACTTATTTATTCTAACTTTTTCTTTTATATTTTCCTTATATTCTCTGTCATCATATACAGCTTCATTTCTCATTATTCTGACACATGTTATTGGATAAATTTTTGATATATAAAAATCTTTTTCTGGATTGTCTCCAACATATATCATTTCATTATATCTTACGTTTAACTTTTCTCTCATTAATTCAAAAGCTTTAGGATTTGGTTTCCAATATTCTTTTCCTAATTCGTCTGTTACAATTATTTCATCAAATATCTTTTCTGCCTCTAAGGCTTGCAATTTTCTTTTTTGAGTTTCTTTGTAACCATCTGTTATAATTCCTGTTTTTATTCTACGTTTTTTTAGTTCTGTTATAGTAGGTATTACATCATCATAAAACTTTATAGTTGGTATATGATTTCTATAACAATTTACTAAATTAATTATATCTTCTTTTTCATATTTTATATTGTTAATTTCAAAAAATCTATTGAATACTTCCCTTGAACTTTCACTAAATAAAATAATTAATTGTACATATGTTTTTTCTTTATCTAGTCTATACTTTTCTTCTATATACTTAGACACAGCTTTATATCCACTTTTTATATATTCTTTTTCAGATATAAGGGTATCATCTAAATCAAAAATTATAGCTTTACACATTAATTATTGGCTCCATTTTTTCATCTAACATTATAGAATTATCAAATCTTAAAAACATTATATTATCTTTGTAAGCTTCGTTATATTCTAGTTTTTCTCCAAGTAATAATCTATATATATTTTCGCATGAATCTGCTCCTGCCATTATACTCATAGGAGCACCTCCACCAAATCTTGGATTAATTTCAATATAATTGATTTTCTCATCATTCTTTATACATTGAATTGTAACTTGTCCTATCGGTTTTAATTTATTTAGTAATCTTTTTACATCCTCAATTAGCATTCTATCTTTTACAATTTTTCCTTTTAGTATTTCACCATTTCTAACAGCAATTCTTTGCCTTGGGACAATTGTTATTGGTCTACTTTCAAAATCACAAAATACATCAATTGTATATTCTTTTCCTTCAACTAATTCTTGGATAATCGGTTTATCTATATAATTTTTAAAGAATTTTAATTCTTCTTTATTTTTTACTTTAAATGTATTTATACTTGAACTACCATCTAAAGGTTTTATAAATAGCGGAAATTTTGCTTCATTTTCATTTAACTCAGTAATTCTTTTTGGAACTCCAAATCCATTCTTCTCAAAAAATTCTTGTGTATTTATTTTATTTCTACATATCGATATCACATCATAATCAGAAACCATCACTTTTGCTTCAGTTTTCTCTTCAATTATTTTTTTATTTTGAGATAATATTAGAAGTTCTGTATCTATAGTTGGTATTATAGCTTTAATTTTTTCTTTATTGCAAATTTCAATTATAGATTCAATATAATTTTTTTCTCCTATTCTAGGTATCAAATAGTGTTTATCTGTAAAATATATTGCTGGAGCAGTATCTGATATATCTGCACCTATTATTTTACTTTCTATTTTTAATCTTTTAGCTGCTCTCTTAAAACACTCTACTAATTCTACTCTTCTTCCAACACTAAGTATTAAAATATTTATATTTTCCATGCTTTACTTCCTTAATACTTCTTTCTTATTTTCCTTATTCCCAGTGAATTTTTCCATTGTTGCATTTCCTTCTTGTGCTATTCCTTCTCTTTTGAATACTTTTGCTACTGTCATAAATATTATTTTCATATCTTCAAAAAAAGTTATATGTTTTATGTACTGCAAATCATCATTAAACTTTTCTTCCCAAGAAAGTGAATTTCTTCCACTTACTTGTGCAAGCCCTGTTAGTCCAGGTCTTACATCATGTCTGTGTTTCTGTTCTTCACTATACAATGGTAAATATTCAACTAGCAACGGCCTAGGTCCTACTATGCTCATGTCTCCTTTTAGTATGTTCACAAGCTCTGGTAATTCATCTAAACTTGTGCTTCTTAGCACTTTACCGAACTTTGTTAGTCTTTCTGAATCTGGAAATAAGTTTCCATTTTCGTCTTTTTTATCTGTCATTGTTCTAAATTTGTATAGTGTAAATATTTTTTCGTCCTTTCCTGGACGTTGTTGTTTGAATATTATTGGGCTTCCTAGTTTTATTCTAACCAGTATTGCTACTACTAGCAACACTGGTGATAAAACTATTAGTGCTATTAAGCTTAATATAAAATCTAATATTCTTTTTATATATTTTGCGTACATAACATTTCCTTTTCTATTATTTCCATAAGTCTGTTATGGTTTTAATAACTCTGTTTTGTTCTTCTTCTGTCATTTTTGTATCAGATGGTAAGCATACTCCTCTTGTAAATAAGTCTTCTGATACCGCTTTGTCTGCAACTTTTATGAAATCACATTTTGCAAATACTGGTTGCATGTGCATTGGTTTCCATACTGGTCTTGTTTCTATGTTTTCTTTTTCTAATGCTTCCATTATGTCTAGTGGTTTTACTTTTGAATTTGCTTTTAATGTTATTACAGATAACCAGTGGTTTGGTACTGTGTCTACTGGTGTTGGTTGCATTTCTATATCTGGTATTTGTTTGAATGCTTCTTTGTATCTGTTGTATATGTCTGTTTTTTGTTTTATTCTTAAGTCTATAACTTTTAATTGTCCTCTTCCAATTCCAGCTACTATGTTACTCATTCTGTAGTTATATCCTATTTCTTTATGCTCATAATGACGTGCTTTTTCTCTTGCTTGTGTTGACCAAAATCTTACTTTTGCGATTTTTTCTTCGTCTTCTGAAACTAACATTCCGCCACCACTTGTTGTTATTATTTTATTTCCGTTGAATGAATAAATTCCGTATTTTCCAAATGTTCCTGTTTCTTTTCCTTTATATGTTGAGCCTAAGCTTTCTGCTGCATCTTCTACTAGTGGTACTCCATGTTTATCGCAAACTGCTTTTATTTCTTCTATTTTTGCTGGTGTTCCATATAAATGAACTACTATTACAGCCTTTGGATGTGGATATTTTTCAAATGCTTTTTCTAATGCTTTAGGATCCATGTTCCATGTTTCTGGTTCACTGTCTATGAATACTGGTGTTGCATTTTGATATGTTATTGGGTTTGCTGTTGCAGAGAATGTTAAGCTTGAGCAAAATACTATGTCTCCTTCTTTTACGTCTAGTGCTTTAAAAGCCATATGTATTGCTGCTGTTCCTGCTGATAATGCAGCTGCATATTTTGTTCCAACATAACTTGCAAGTTCTTCTTCAAACTTGTTTACATTTTCTCCAAGTGGAGCAATCCAGTTTGTATCAAATGCCTCTTTTACGTATTCTTGTTCATATCCTTCATCAGACATATGTGGTGAAGCTAAGTAAATTCTTTTATTCATAGTTATTTCCTTCTTTCTATATAATAATTTTAAGCTTCTTTTGGCATTGACTCATGTTCTTGCATTTGTCTTGCTTCTATTTCTTCAAGCTCTTGTTTGTAGTTTATTATCTTTTTATTTTTTTCTTCTGCCTCAACAAATGTTGGTACAGCCTTTTTTACAACCTTCTTGATTTCTTCCATTGTATGGTTTTCTGTTTGTACAAATTCTCTTAACATTTCAACTCTTTTATTTACTTCTTCGGCTGGAATATCAAGTGGTTCTGCAACAAATATTTTGTTGTGTTTTGTGTGTTCCAAACCTTCTTCAGACATTAGCAATTCTTCGTATAGTTTTTCACCTGGACGAAGTCCTGTTATTTCTATTGGAATGTCTATATCTGGTTGAAGTCCTGATAATTTTATTAAGCTTACTGCTAAATCATATATCTTTACAGGCTCTCCCATATCTAGTACAAACACTTCTCCACCTTTTGCATAAGTCATGGCTTGTAGTACAAGCCCAACCGCTTCTGGTATTGTCATGAAAAATCTTGTTATATCTTTGTGTGTAACTGTAACTGGTCCGCCTTCTTTTATTTGTTTCTTAAATAATGGAACAACTGAGCCATTGCTTCCTAAAACGTTTCCAAATCTAACTGCTGCATATTCTGTTTTGCTAGTTTTATTTTTTGCTTGAATTACCATTTCACACATTCTCTTACTTGCACCCATTATATTTGTAGGGTTTACAGCCTTATCTGTTGATATTAAGATAAATCTCTTTGTTCCAAATTTATCTGCACAATCTGCAACATTTTGTGTTCCTAAAACATTGTTTTTTATTGCCTCTAATGGGCTAACTTCCATTAATGGAACGTGTTTATGTGCTGCTGCATGGAATACTAAATATGGTCTGTATTTTGAGAAAACATCTTCTAGTTTTTTCTTATCTCTTACGCTTCCAATTATTCCTTTTATATTTAAGTTTGGATATTTTGCTCTTAATTCTAGTTCAATATTATACAAGTTATTTTCATAAATATCAAATATTACAAGCAATTCTGGATTAAAAGTTGCAATTTGTCTGCATAGTTCAGAACCAATTGAACCTCCTCCACCAGTTACTAGTATAGCATGTCCTTTTATTAGGCTTTCTATATTATTGTTATCAAGCTTAATTGGATCTCTTCCTAGTAAATCTTCTATTTCAACTTCTTTTAAACTATCTAATACATTTTTATTTTTAATAATATCTTCTGTAGATGGTAATATTCTAATTTTTGCGTTTGTCTCTTGGCAAATATGCAATAACTCTTTTTTATTCTCTGGTGAAATATTTGTAATTGAGAAAAATATTTCTTGAACATTATATTTTTTGCATACTTCTTGAATTTTATCCCTATTTCCTAAGATTTTAACACCAGAAATTGAGCAATTCCATTTTGCTGGATTATCATCAATTAGTCCAACTATATAATATGTATTTTTTAAACCTTCTCTAATAGCTTTAATAATATCTCTTGAAGATCTGCCAGCACCTATTATAAGTAATCTTTTTGCAATTACTGGTTCATCATTCTTTTTTTCTGCTGGCAAAGTTTCATTTAGCAACATTCTTATAACAACTCTACAAGAAACAGTTCCAACGGCTATTAGTACACACGACAAAATGCACTCTTTTGTTGTAAATGTATCTATTTTAAATATATTTTTTATTATGTAGGTGGTTATGCAAGAAATTGCACATACGAATATGTAAATTAAATAATCTCTTCCATTTTCGTATCTTGTAATGCTTCTGTATAAATTAAATACTCTAAAAAAGATTTGGTATATTACAATAGATAATGCAATAGTAATTCCAATTTGTTTCCATTCTTCTACTTTAAAATAAAATGTGTTTGATAATAAAAATTTAGAGAATATACAAGCTAATGCAATTGTTAAAATATCTATAATTGCTAGTATTATCTTGTTTCTCTCGAATCTAATTTTTTTCATGTTTTGAACATCCCTTCATTTTTTATTTTGCCATATGGCTTGTCTTTCCTTTATTTTCGTAATATTTTAAATTTATAATTTCGAATGTTCTTTCATTTTTTGTTACTCATTTGTATGTTTCTTCTTTCTTTTATCATTTTTCGTTTATTTAACTCTTTTTTCGACCTTCAAGTTATATTATACATATGCATTTGCATTTTTTCAACCCTTTTTTTACATTTTACAATAATTAACATAAATAGCCTTTACTCGGTAACTAGAAATTGCTTTTTCAATTGTCTTAATGAACATAAAAAAAGTGAAACACTTTTATTGCTTTTGGCAAATTGTTTCACGTTTCTGTTTTTCTCTTTAACAATAATGTAAGCTTTTTTATTTTCTTATATATTTTTGGTTCTTTGCAAAATTCTAATATTTTATCTTGGTGGGTATCTTGGTGGTTATGCATTACTCTTCCATTATTGTTACTTCGCTGTCTTCTATACTCTTTCTGTACTCACAAACCTTAATTTCTTCATATATTTTTGCATTTGAATCTATATAATCTATCAGTGCATATAGTTCCAACACAATTGCTATCATGTCTTCACGTTGTACTTTAAGTATTCCATAAATATCTCCTGGAATATCATCATTTACCGTAATTTTTCTGTCCGCTTCTGCTGCGAACTTATCTCTAGTATTATCAGTTGTTAGAATATATGTTGTCTTGTTTACATATTCATTTCCTATCTTGTACTTTTCGTCTTTTATCTTATATTCTAAATCTTTTATTATGGCATCTCCTTCAATAGTGTATTGTACAATTCTTATTTTATCTTCTTTTCTATCTTTTGCATTTATTCCTGTGTTTTCTATAAATTTATCTAGCCTATATTTGTTAAATACTTTCTCATTAGTAATTACAACGCATCCATCTTTAATTGCTTGTTTTATAGTATAATCTTTTGGAAGTTCTGATAAATCTTTATATCCATATTTATCGGTTTCATTTGTTGCATTAAGCTTGCTTTCTGTATTTGATAGAGTGTTTTCATTATTTAATGTTCGTTTTTTTGCTTGTTGATTTAACGCTATAAAAATACTTCCCACTATTACTATAATAACTAAAACAATAATTAATAATTTTTTCTTTTTCATCGCAATTTCTCCTTCTAATATTTTTGGCATGTTCGCCGTTTTCTATTATTTAGACGTTGCATTTTTTCTATTTTGTTGGTGTTTTGCACAAATTATTGCAAATATTATTGTTAATACTAAAAATATTGATGTACAAGATATCCATATGTTACTTGTTATACTATGTATTTTCTCCTCTTTTTGCTGTATTTCAATTGTTTCTGTAGTTTTATTATCTCCTATTGTATTCTCAATTTTATCCCCTGTTTGTGCATTATCAAGTTCTTCTTGTTTTTTATTCTCCTGTGATGTATCATTTTTAATCTCCGTTTTTGAATCTTCTGTTATCTGCGAATTGTTTTTTGCTTCATTTTTTGTCTCTATACTTTCACTATTCTTGTACTGTTTAGAACTAATATACAATGTTAATGTAACAATAAACATACTGATATTTCCTAATAATAGTTTTAAACTGTTTAATGCTTTGTAATATCGCCATTGCACGGTTCCAATCGGTTCATTTAAAATTTTTGATATTTCTTTAAATGATAGTTCTCCTATTATTTTTAATGATACAATTTCTTTTTCTTTAAGTGATAATCCGCTTATTATTTTTTCGTATTTTTCTTTTTCTATAATATCTTGTATATACCTACATTCTGTTTCATTACTTACATCATAAACTTCCTCTAACGCTATATTCGGCTTTTCTTTTCTATAATACGAAATTGCTTCATTTTTGGTAACTGCATATAACCAGGTAGCTTCTTTTGAACTTGGCAATTTTTCTTTTTTTAAGCTATATATTTTTGTAAATACTGTTTGAGTTACATCTTCGCTTGCTTCCTTGTTTTTCAATATTGAGAATGCTATTTTATATACAAGCAATTTATAATTTTTGTATAATAATTCAAATTGAGATGTATCACCAGCTCGTAATTTAAAAAAGATATCATGTAGTTCTTGTTTATTCATCATAATTTTTCCTTTTTTGTTTTATTATAATTTTCATTTTTGTACTTTGTCAATAACCTAATACATTTATTTTTATTTCATGTTATTTTCTCTTATAAATTGTCATATTTTAGCGAAATCTTTTTTCAATTTTTTCATAAAATATATTGATTTAGTAAATAACTTAGAGTATAATTAATATACTAATAGCGATAAAGAAATTTATCTTTAAACTAGGTTGCACAAACCTTTGATTTATTTCATAAATAAGTGCACTATAACATTAGGTTAGATATGAGCCTTTAGGATGTTTATCCTATAAACGAATATCCCATTTAACATTAGGTTAGAAACGAGCCTTTAGTTCTTACTATAAACTAGTTTCAAGTAAAATTTATAGGGTGATACTTTATGTAATAGAGTATCACCCTATTTTTAGGAGGTTTAATGAATAATACTAAAAAAGTAAAACTAAAAAATCTTAATTTTTATATTATAAATGATAACTATATTAATTACTTAAGTGATTTTGATAAACACATCGCTTATAACAAAAATCAAACTAGACCATATGTTGGTGTAATAATAATAATTGAATCCTATTTCTATTTTGCTCCTTTATTTTCTCCGAAAGTGAAACATAAAAATTATAAAGATAATCTTACATTCTTTAAAATTCAAGAAACTAAAACAAAGAAATATTTAGGTCTAATTAGGTTTTCTGATATGATTCCAGTACCATTAAAATGCATTACTCCTCTTGACTTCAAAAATAAAAGTTACGGTTATAAAAGGCTTATTCACGAACAGTATTCGTATATTAATGTTTCTGAAAACAGAATAAAAATATTAAAAAAAGCACAAAAGCTCTATAGTATTGTCACAAATTCAACGAATAATAAGACCTCAAAATTTTACAAAAGTTTAAGTTGTGATTTTAAAGTGCTTGAAGAAAAATATTTGGAATACATAAAAATGGACTAAATATTTACTTCTTCATTTCAATAAAAATTGTCTTTTAATAAATATTTAATGCTTGTTTATAATTTTGTATTTTATATAAATTTTTCCATATATTCTATCATAAATAATGGTATGTTTATTATTTTTCCATCTCGTGCTAAATTTTTCATTGAGAATCGTATTGATAATTCATTATTAAATTTTTCATTATATTTTGTTAAACTTGTGTTGTTGGTTGATTTATTTGCTTTTACTTCTATTGGTATTATTCTGTTTTTATTTTGAATTACAAAGTCAATCTCATTTCTATCGAAAGTGAAATAATTTGGTGTATTATCAAGTGTGGTATTTAGCATGTTTAATACATAGTTTTCCGTGAATGCACCTTTAAATTCTTCAAATAGCCTATCTCCTTCTACCACTATTCTACTATCTAGTCCAGCCATTTTTCTGAGTAGTCCTACATCATTCATATATATTTTAAATGCTGATAAGTCATTATATGCTTTTAATGGAAAGTCTGTTTTTGTTAGATTATATATTTTGTATATTAGATTTGCATCGTTTAACCAATTCAAGGCACCTTCATATTCTCTCGCTCTAGCACCTTCTTTTATTGTTTGGTATAGAAATTTCTTGTTTTCTTTTGCGAGTTGTGATGGTATTCTGTTCCATATTAGTGAGATTTTATTTGCTTCACTTTCTTGTGTATGTTTTGAGAAGTCACTTACATATGAAAGCAATATGTTTTCTTGTATATTATTTACAATTTCCATGTTTTTCTCGTTTACCCACGCATTAACTGCTTCTGGCATTCCACCTATTATATAATACGCCTTTAATTTTTCTTCAAGTTGATTAAAAAATATATCTGGTATTGCTTCTATTTTTTCTATTGATTGCATATATTCTACTAAATTTTGCGCATTGTCGGCAAGTAAAAATTCACTAAAAGTCATTGGGTACATATTTAAAAATTCTACTTTACCAACTGGAAATGATGTATGTGATAGACGTATTCCTAGCAGGCTTCCTGCACATGCTATATGATACTCATTTGCTTCCTCATAAAAGTATTTTAATGAGTTAAGTGCATTTTGGCACTCTTGTATTTCATCAAATATTATTAATGTTTTTTCAGGCATAATTGCTTTTCCATATATAAATGCAAGTTGTTCTAATATTCTCTTTGGGTCTTTTGTGTTTTCAAATAAATTATATAGGTCTTCATCATGTTCAAAGTTAAAATATGCAACGCCTTCATAGTTTTCTTCTCCAAATTGCTTCAAAATATAGGTTTTTCCTACTTGTCTTGCTCCTTTTAAAATTAATGGTTTTCTATATTTACTTTCTTTCCACTCTTTTAATTTTTCTATTATAAATCTTCTCAAAACAATCAACTCCTATTGATAATATACTTCTTTCTATATTAATTATACTATTAAATCACACTTTTGCAAGCGTTTTTTCTATTTTTATCACACTTTTGCAGAATTTTAGCTGTGTTTTATCACATTTTTGTATCTTTTCATTGTTTATCTAATATTAATTTTGCTTTTCACATTATATTATTACCATTTTCCACCTAAATTTATAACAAAAAAGAAGACCTAATTTTTTCTTGCTTTAATGCATTTTTGGTCTTCTTTAAAAAATTACTTATTATAGCTTATTGTAATTGTGCTTCCTTTTGCAACTTTACTTAAATCTACATAGTATCCATCTGTGTCATTTCCCTTTACATAACCGCTTGCTTTTGCTTGTGCAAAATTATATGATGTACTTCCTATTGTTAGGCTAAACTCTTTAGATGTATTTATTCCCTCTAGGTTAACTCTTCTTTTATTAGATTCTTCTAGTGTTATATCTCTTGTGTCTGTTGATGTTGTACTATCATTTATTATTGTATTAAATATACCTTGTAAATCACTAGCTGTCATAGAACCCACATAAGATTTATCTGCATAACTATATTTATCAGCACTTCCATCACTTATTATTTTATCGTACAATTTTCCTTTAACATTTCTTGTTTTGTTCCAGCCTGTTCCATCTGTTCCTTCACTGTTGCATAGATTTACATTTGTACTACTTGGGTCTAATATTGTTTTTGATAATGTTCCACTCATGTTTAATCCAATTGTATAGAACTTAGATTTTGTTCCTGTTGTTCCATAATAATGTGATGTGACTTGCTTTTTGTAATACTCTGCTGTCCTTATTGTATAATATGCATCATTTTCTGAAGTTGAATTTCCTGTACCACTTCTATCTCCTGTAAGTGATTGATAATTCTTGTTATAATATGTTGGATCTCCATCTGATAGTAATATTATTACTGGCGTACGCGTTACTTCTTTATCTTTTCCTTTTACCTTAGTTGTGTATTTTGTGCTTGCAGATGTTAATATATCTGCTCCAGCCTTAATACCAGCTTGTGTATATGTTCCGCCATAAACATTTAGGCTTATCGAAGCAACTTCATTTACATTTGTTGATATTATATCTTTATCATATGTTGCACTTTGTGGTATTCCCCATTCATCACGCCATGTTATAGTATAAGTATCATCTTTTATTGTTAAATATTTTCCATCACTCTTTGGTGTGTATTTTCCAAGTGGTAACAATGTTATGGCATTTGAATTATTAGAGTAACTGCTGTTTTCTTTTGAACTATATGCTACAACTCCGACTCTACTATCTGGGTTTTCTTGCATTATTGTTGAAATTGCACTGTTTACAGAGTCAACCATTGTTTTGTCTTTATCATTGTCATTCATACTTCCAGAAACGTCTAGAACAAATACTACATCAAGTGGTGTTTTTACGGATGTTTCTGATGTTGTAGTTGTTGTTATTTCTACAGTTCCCTGAATGTCCTGTTTAAATGTATTTGTAATATTGTAGCCATCATATGATGTTTCGTAATTTTGTACTACTTCTTCCTCAACCCTATATTGGTTCAACTGAACATTGCCATTGTTATCTAATATATAGCGTCCATCTTCGTCTACCTGGTATTTTGGTAATTCTGTAAATGTATATTTTGTATTTCCATTAGTTAATTTGATTGTTTTGTCTTTAATTCCGTTTTTCAATAAATTTATTGTTATTTCTGGGTGAACTAGTTCTGTGCCTTCTGGATCAACCCAAGTCTTTTCACCATTTATTAAAATTAATTCTTGATTAATTGTGTTTACAAAATCAAATCCATTTTGAGTAGATGTATATCCATCTATGCTAACTTCTTCAACTGTATATTCGTTTAATTCAACATTGCCTTTATCATCTAATATATAGTTTCCGTCTTTATATACCTGGTACTTTGGTAAATTCTTAAATGAATATGATGTATCACCATTTTTCAATTCAACATATTCTTCAGTTTTTTCACCATTCTTTACCAAACAAATTTTAATTGTTGGGTAGTCTATTCCATCTGGTACTATCCAAGTTTTTGTTCCTTTTACCTCAGCCTTATTATCTTCAATTATTGTATTTACAAAATTTGTTCCGTTTAATTTTGAAATATAACCTGGAACCTCTATTTCTTTAACTGAATATTCATACTCGTGACCATCTGATAAATCGTATTTTTCGAGTCCTGTAAATGAATATGTTGTTGTTCCATCTTTAAGTATAACTTCATCTCCTGTTGGTTTTCCATCTCTTAATAATATTATTGTAATATCCTGGTGTTTTGTGTCCTTTGGATCTACCCATGTCTTAGTTCCTGATATTGATGTTTCTTTTTGCATTATTGTATTTGTAAAGTCAACTCCATTATCAGCTCTTTCAGACGTATATCCCGGAACTTCAACTTCTTTTATTTCATAATTATATTCATTTCCTTCTGAATCATATGTTTCTAAGTCTGTAAATTTATAGCTATCATTCTCAAGTTTTGTTTTTCGGTATAGTTCTTTATTTCTATATAATTCAATTGTTACTTCAGGACGTTCTGTTCCATGCGGATCTTTCCAGGTTTTCTTTCCACTTATTTCTTTCTTTACTTGATTTATTGTATTTGCTATTTGTGATTTATGGTCTTTACTGTATGTTGTTTGATATCCTTCAACTGGATTTTCTGAAACAGTATATTCATATTCGTGTCCATCTGATAAATCATATTTTTCAAGCCCTGTAAATGAATATGTTGCCTCTCCATCTTTAAGTGTAACTGTTTCTTCTGTTGGTTTTCCATCTCTTAATAATACTATTGTAATATCTGGATGTTTTGTTCCTTCTGGATCTTTCCAAATTTTTGTTCCTGATATTGAAACTTCATTATTCTGTGCAATTGTATTTATAATCTCTGTTTTGTGATCTTCGCTGTATGTTGTGTTATAGCCATCGACAGCTTCTTCCATAACAGTATATTTATTTAATTGCACATTACCATTTGCATCCAATTCATATTTTCCTTCTGAATTAGTTCTATATTTAGGTAAATTTTCAAATTTATAGTTTGTTTCTCCATCTTTTAATGTTGTAGTTCTAAATGGCGTAGTATTATCGTTTTGGTATAGATTAATTGTAATAGTAGGGTGTGTTGTTTCTTCTGGATCTATCCATTTCTTTATTCCCTCTACACTAACTGTTTCGTCTTGATTAATTGTATTTGTAATTGTTAATTTATCATCACTATATGATGGTGTATAGGCTGCAAGTTCACATTCTTGAGCCGTGTAGGTATATTCATTTCCATCTGCATCATATTTGGGTAATTCTGTGAAAGTATAACTTGTTTTTCCTTTTTCAAGTATTGCTGTTCTAAATATTTCATCTTTTCCACTTTGGTATAGATTAATTGTTATATCTTTATGTTCGACATCTACAGGGTCAACCCATATTTTCGTAACAGTTACATCTTTTGTAAATGTTGTATAATCAATCTTATTTTTTACAGTTAATATGTTTCCTTCTTTCCCATAAATAGGTTCGTCATAGTTAGATAATTTGGTTATTTCCACAACTGTATATTCTATTTCTCTTCCGTCTACATCATACTTTTGTAAATTTTGGAATGTAACTGTCCAATTAACGTCTTCTGCATCTGATGCTATTTGAGTAATTCCTGTTGGTTTTCCATCTTTATATAATTCAAATGTAACACTTGTTCTTACTCCAACTTTTCCATCATTGTCATCCCAAATCTTCTTAGCTGTAACATGAGTTATAACATTTTCATATTTTAATGTATTTGTTATACTAAATGTTACTTTATTTTCCTCTTTTAAATACTCATATCCAACATTGTAATTTTTATCTAAATTTATTTCTCTTACATCATAATCTATAATAGCTTTTGTTTCTAAGTCATATTTGTTAAGTCTTGTGAAAGAAGCTTTCCAATTATTGCTATTATCTAATTTTATAGTCTTGATACTTTCTGTTGCATCTTTGCTTAAATATAATCCAACTGTAATTTCTGTTGGTCTATATTTATCAACATTTTCCTTATCTTCGAATTTCTTTTCGACGTCTATTGAAACATATTCTTTTACTACCTCATCATCTGTTGGAGGTACTGGAGTCTCATCTTGCTTTGCCTCTGCATTTCTTACTGTTATTTTTTCATCTTTAAATGGATTTATTGTTACTGTGAATGTTATATATTTTTCTTCTCCACCTTCCAACGAAACTTCTATTCCAGCGTTTAGTTCGGCTTCAGTATAAGTATTTTCTCCACACTTAATGCTGTCTGCTACTAGTGTTGTTCCCTCTGGAACAGTATCTGATATTTTAACTATGCCTTTACCATTTCCAATATTTTTAACTGCTAATGTATATGTGATTGTATCTAATTCATGTAATGGATTTTCTTTTGTTACAGGTGTTCCATCTTTGTGTTTTCCTTCGCTAGTTTTTATAGTATTAATATTTGCAACATTTGTCTCTACTTCATCAGTTGGTGTATTTCCAACTGTTGCTGTATTCTTTACTGATTTTACATCTTCTCCAGCTGTGTTTTTTGCGTTTACAATTACATCAAAACTTACTTTTTCTTCACTATTTGCTGATACTTTTACATTTTCCCATGTAATCTTATTGTTTTCTAATTTTCCATCTTTAGATATCGTTCCATCTACTAGAGTTGTTCCATCTGGTATACTATCTGTTATTACTGTTGTTCCATCTACTTCTGATGTATTTTTTATAGTAATTGTATATCTAATTTTTTCTCCTACTTTTGCATCTCTTTCTTCTAATATTTCTTCTTTATCTATTGTTGTAACAACTTTTGCTGTTTTTTTCGTCGTTATTATTGGAGTTTTGGTTTCTGGTGTTTCATCTCCATTTACTTTTGCAATATTTTCAACTAAATTTACAGAATCAGCTGTAACTTTTACTTTAAATGATACTATTACAGTTTTTCCTGCCTTTATATCATTTTTCCATTCTATTTTCCCACTATCATTAAGTGTTCCACCTGCTGATATAGAAATAAGTTCTGTTCCATCTGGTATTGTATCAATTGTATGGATATTCTTAGCATCTTCGTTTCCAGTATTTAATATTTTAATTAGATATGTGATTGTTTCGCCTTTTTGTGCTAGTGTATTTACTGGTTCTTTCTCTAAGTCATCTCCATCTAAATACGCTAACTTTTGTAATTCCAGCTCTGGCTTATGTACTTTTAAGTTTGACACTGCTGAATATGCCACTATACTTATTGGACTCCAGCCTATTTCTGTATTTTGCTCAACTAATACGTTTTCTCTTCCCGGTATTACTGTTGTTTGTGTATATTCTTGGTTTGGCACATTTGCTTCACCTGTTGTAGTGCTCGTTGATGTATTTCCATTTTGATTGCCACTTGTGCTATTTCCTAAGCTATTGTTTGAGCTCGAATTGCCTGCCACACTACCATTTTCAGTAGTTGTACTTGGTGTATTTCCTGTGTCTGCTACTTTTGTGCCATCATTTTCTATTGTGGCTCCATTGTTTTCACCATTATTTCCATTTTGTCCTATATCAATAGGATTCGCATTATCTCCAGTGTTTGGTAAAACTTTTCCATTATCACTGTTATTTCCTGTTTCATTATTGTTTAGGTTTCCATTATCAGCTATGCTTATATTTGTTCTACTATTATCTTCACTGTTTTCTACAGTTTGACGATTTTCATTTTTCATTGCAGCAGCTACATTTCTATTACCTTTTACAAAGGCTACTATACCTGTAATTGCTGCTATTAATAGAACTACTGCTATACTCATAATTATAATAATCTGCCTACTCTTATAATTAATTCTCGCCTTCAATTTCTTTACCCCCATATTTTATTTATTGAATTTGTCTAGCTTTAGTTATTAATCTATTCTTATGTCCATTTGTACATGTTATTAATGTTATTTCTCTCGTTTCAGCCTCTACACTCTCTACACAACTCACATCATCTGGATATATAGAATATATTTTAAATATTTCATACTCTACCGTTTCATTTTTTAGATTAGTTAATTTTATTCTATCTCCTATTTGCAGGTATTTAGTTTTTCCAAACATTGTACCGTCTTTGTTATTATGCCCTGCGATAGTATAGTTTCCAATCTCGTTTGCCTGAGGCCCCCAGAATTTAGTTATACAAACCTTCATTGTTTCTTCGTTTGTATGATCTATAATCGGGTATTTTATATTTATTTTTGGAATTTCTATTATTCCTTCAACTTTATACCCTTTAAATTCTAACTCTGGCAAACTCTCTGATTTCAAGGTTTCTTCTTTATTTAGCTCTTCTTCTATTGTAGTAAGTGATGCTGATACTTCTTTTTCATTCAAATAATTTCCGCCATATCTAATTATTATCATGGCTACTACTATAATTAGTGCTACGATTAACATGGCAATAATAAGATTATAGATTTTTTTCATAACTATTTGCTCTCGTTTTTCTTGTTTAATCTTTTTCTTAACACTATGAATATTATAAGTGCTATTAATATTACTCCCAGTAATGTAAACAATACAGCTCCTCTATCGAATGTTACTGGTAATTTAACTGTTTCTTTTATTATTTTATCTTCTTCATCTATACGTTTTTCTTCAAAGTCATATTTGCTTATAAGTAACTTTGCATCTATTATTTCTTTTTCTCCATTAGTTTCTTTTATGTATACTATATATTTATCTCCTGTTCTAGCCGTTTCCGGTTGTAGAATTTCAGAATTTTCAATTTCTGTCCAATCTGTTTTCTCTGGTGTTAATCCTTTATACAATTCATAAAATTTCTTTTCTAATAACAGTCTTTCATATGTATTTGTTTCGTCATTTTTTGCCATTTTCTCGGCTAAATTATACATTTCTTCTGCTTCTTTATTTTCGTCATCTACTTTTATTAAATTATAATAATATTGTGAACCTTCATTTTCTTTTACTACAATTTTTCCAGTTGTTACTGTTGTAGTTACTCCCTCTACTTCTGGATGTGTAATGTGTTGTTTTGTAGTATCTATTTCTATTCTATCTGTTTTCTCGTTTACTTTGGTAGTAATATCCACTAAAGCAATTATCTCATCTGTTAGTGCATCTTCAAGGTTAATTTCATCGGCTTCCATTGCTATATTATCGTTTGCATCTTTTACCCAAATATAAGCAATTAAGCTTGTTGGATTTTCTCCAAAAATTTCTTCAAATGAAGCCTTGTCTATGTATGCCACATTTAAAGCCCCTGCTTCTTGTTCTGGCTGATCTGTTGCAGAGTTTGTAAAGTTTAAATCAGCTATTTTTGCACTTTTGTTGACACTAATTGCAAATTGAAATTCCTTATTGCAAAACTCTTCGTAATAAATTAAATATTCATTGTTAGAGTTTTTTAAAATGACCTTTTCATTAGTATTTGCTAGCACTAATGCATCGGCCATTAATATCATTATTACAACTAGCATAATAACAATTTTTTTAGTTTTCATTTCCACTTTTTTCCTTTCTTATTTTTTAGTTGCATTATACTTAAATTGCCCATTTAAGTCAATGTTTTTGACATTATTTGCCATTTAATCGTATTACATTTTTCGACATTTTTAATATTTTTCTCATCCTTTTCTTCCCGTAATTTCTGCCTTTTTAAAGACTTTTGTCACTTTATATTGACTTTTGTTTTTCTTATGTTTATAATCTATTTAGTAATCAAAAGAGAGGATACAAATTATGGTAAATAATGCCACAAATTTAGAATTAAATGAACCAATAGAAAAGCAATTTGCTGATAGCAATTCAATCATCAAAACTTCTACAGAAGAAAATTCCAATGTTAATTGTTTTGCTTTAACTATAAGAGAAAATTACAGTTTATCAATTGCTAAAAATGTATTTTTTAAAACTTGGCGTACTACATGGCGAGTGGCATTAAGTGTATTTATACTTAATTTTTTAACTTTCTTTTTTTAATAGATATTCATTCAATACAAATATATGAGAAAAAAATAAAATGTTGCTAATAACATAAGTTTTTAATAACTTTGCTATTAACAACATTTTTTTATATATTATTGAGCCTTACTCTCAATCCAGTGTGCAATTTTTGATATTAGTTTTGATAATTTATTCTGATATACAACAATTAGCGACTGTCTTGACTGTTTTGCATATAAATCTATGTATTTTTTGTTCATCTTGCTTTCCATATTTTCTAAATATTCGCTTAAATCATTTTTAGATATCCCAATAATATTACCATATATATTTTTATACTCATTTAATTTATGCGTATTCTCTTCAACCTCTTGCAATGTATTCATTCTACTATAAATCTTATTAAAATACGTTGTACATATACCCTTTTGTGCATCTAGATACATATCTATTATTTTATCTTCGCTTCTAACTGTTTTATTATTTTCGTCTAAAATGTCATCAAACTTATTTAAAATTTTTTTAGTTTCTTCCTCAAATGTGTTATATAAATCGTTTTCAAATTCTTCCGTTCCATTGAATATACTTTTTATAAGATTTTTATCTCCAACAAAAAATAGTAATTGTATTACTAAGCTTGTAAGATATGGATAGTAATTATCGTTTATTGTATAAATAGAGATTTTTTCATTATTCTTTCTATGAGGCTTTTCCCCTACTGCTTTTGCTGCAAGATACAATGTAACTGCCTCGTTAAGCCCTAATCCATAAATTTTAAATTCTGCAAAATTGCACACTCCAATTCTTTGCTTACTTCCATCAAATCTTCTAAAATTTTGGAGATAATGTATGCACTCATTCACAACTTTTTCATCAAATTTTGTAATATCAAACTTTTCATCAAAATACAGCGTATTATTAGGATAAAAATATACAGCATTTCCAAATATAGTTGCAATTTGTGCATAACTCATATTACAATTATAAATTCGCATATACAATTCATTATAAGAGTTTTTCAACCCATGTACATTATCTGCTAATTTCTCTGCAACAGATTTAGCTATATAATTCGTTTCTTTAAACTCAAATTTTCTAGTTGGATTTATTTCCAGCTCTTTTAATCTTTTTTCTATATTCATAATCTATCCATTCCTTTTATGATACATTTGAACATTACAGTTATTTTTTACTTATCTTTTGTACATTTTTTATAACTATTGACTTTTTCAATTACTTGTTATAAAATAAACATAGAAAGTAAGTAACCACAGAAGTGTGGATTACCCTAAATAATTAGTATAACTACACATCGCTCGGCAAAGCAAATGTGTAGTGTTTTTTTAGTCTATTTGTTTATTTATCCATTGTATGTATATAATACATAGCAAGGCTAAATTTATTGTTACGGAAATTATTAATCCTAATCCTAGGATCATAAACATCTTTAACATAGCCTCACCCCCTAACTCTTGATAAGAAATCAAGGTAAAGGGTAACTCACACATCTGCTAACTTACTTTCTACTTTAAACATTCTACATTATTTTCCATAAAAAGTCTATATGATTTAGAAAATTCAATAAATATTTTTTATATACAAAAAGACGAGGTTACCCTCGTCTTTTAAATTTATTTTGCGTAGTCTACAACTCTTGTTTCTCTTATGATGTTTACTTTTATTTGTCCTGGATATTCCATTTCTTCTTCTACTTTTTTAGCAACATCTCTTGCAAGAATTGTCATGTCTGCATCTGAAATTTGTTCTGGTTTTACAACTATTCTAACTTCACGACCAGCTTGAATTGCGAATGATTTTTCAACTCCTTTGAATGAGTCTGCAATTGATTCTAGCTTCTCTAAACGCTTGATGTAGTTTTCAAGTGTTTCTCTTCTAGCTCCCGGTCTTGAAGCAGATATTGCATCGGCTGCAGCAACTAAAACAGCTTCTACTGTTTGTGGTTCTACATCTCCATGGTGTGCCTCTACAGCATTTATTACTAGTGGATTTTCTTTGTATTTTTTAAGAATATCTACACCAATTTGAACGTGAGTTCCTTCTACATCATGGTCTAGTGCCTTACCAATATCATGTAATAATCCTGCTCTTCTTGCAAGCTTTGGATCTAATCCTAATTCGTCTGCCATAATTCTTGCCAAGTTAGAAACTTCTATTGAATGGTTTAATACATTTTGTCCATAGCTTGTTCTGTATTTTAATTTTCCTAGCAAGTTTACGATGTCTGGATGAAGTCCAATTACGCCTGTTTCCATGCAAGCTCTTTCTCCTTCTTCCTTGATTGTTTCGGCAACTTCTTCTTTTGCCTTTTCAACCATTTCTTCAATTTTTGCTGGGTGGATTCTTCCATCTTCCATCAATTTTTCAAGAGCTATTCTTGCAATTTCTCTTCTTAACGCATCAAATCCAGATATTACTACTGCTTCTGGTGTATCATCAATTATTAAATCTACTCCTGTTAAAGTCTCTAATGTACGGATATTTCTTCCTTCTCTTCCTATTATTCTACCTTTCATTTCATCGTTTGGTAGTGGAACTATAGATACAGTTGTTTCTGCTGTATGGTCAGCCGCACATTTTTGAATAGCATACCCAATTACTTCTCTCGCATTTTTTATAGACTCTTCTTTAACCTTATTTTCAGCGTTCTTTATTAAGTTTGCTTTTTCTAAAGTTAATTGCTTGTCCATATCTGCAAGTAATTGATTTTTTGCTTCTTCCTTAGATAATCCTGAAATTCTTTGAAGCTCTTGCATTTGCTTGTCCAAAGTTTTTGATATTTCTTGTTTCTTATTTTCAAGCTCTTGCTTCTTGTTTTCGATTTCTTGTTCCTTTCTCTCAATGTGTTCCATTTTGTTTTCAAGATTTTCCTCTTTTTGTAATAATCTTCTTTCTTGTTGTTGTACTTCGCTTCTTCTTTCTCTAATCTCGTTATCAAGATCTTTTCTACTGTTCATGATCTCTTCTTTAGCCTTAAAAATTTCTTCTTTCTTTTTGTTTTCGGCTTCTTTTTGTGCAAGGTTAATTATCTTTCTTGCTTCTTCCTCTGCACTTCCTAATTTTGATTCTGCTACTTTTTTTCTTATTGCCATACCTACAAAGGTAAAAATGATTGCTGAGACTAGAAAAATGGCGATATCAATTACAATTTGCATAATCTAACACCTCTTTCTATTAAATTTTCAATGTGCATAAATATATATCTAATACTCTCTCTAAATATATAAATTTTATTTAATTATCTATCTATAATTTTTTATATTAGCTATACTTTACATATACTATTTTATATGTATTATGGCTGGCTGTCAAGTGTTTTTTTCAAAAGTATAGTTATACCAACTCCTATTTTAATCCTATGTATTCCTTGTAATTTATATCTTTTTTTCTATAAGAATTTGGATCAAGTCCAACTCTTGTTCTCATATAATTTAATATTAAAATCATTATTGTGAAAAATACTATTCCAAATATTATCATTGAATGTTTTACGCTAAAGTTTGATGAAATAATAGCTCCAAATGTACATATTATTAGGTTTCCCAGTCCTATTACAAAGCTATGTGCAGAGTACACTTTGTTTGCAACCTCTCCATTCGTGAAATTCGTTATATATTTTTTTATTAACACATAATAAAAACCTGTTGATAAATAACGTACTGCATATGTTGCTACAATTATTCCTATAATTAGCCAATATGGTAATCCTGTAACAGCAATAATTCCTGCCATTAAACATGCAAGCGTATATGAAACTCCAACAATTGATAATGTTTTATTTTTATATTTTTGATGTATTTTTTCATGATGTTTTGATGATATTCCAGCAACTATTTGCATTATAGCATATATAATTCCTGTTATAGAGGCTGATAATCCCATTTCATCTAGAAGTCCCATTTCGTATGTATTCATAACCATTATAATTCCATACATTACTCCCGAAAATAGCATTAATGCTTTTAATCTGCTCGAATTAAATATGAATGAAAATGCTAATTTTAAATCTCTAAAATATGTTTTATAATATTTTTTAATGTCATCTTGTTTCTGTACTGGTATAAGTTCTGTAAAACCAGTCGCCAGTAATGCTGATATTAACAATATTATTACACATATTGTCATTGGTATATAGCCATTTATATCAAACAAAAATCCCGACACTATTGCTGAAAAAGCAGAAATGTAATAAAAGTTTCCAACAGATTTTCCATCAATTTTCGAATATATTTGGCTCTTTTCTTTTACATCAGGTATGGATGAATTTAAAAGCCCCGGTTCTGCCACGTCTTTCATTGCAACTGCTATCGCTCCAAACAAGTTACCAATAATTAGCACTGGTAAAGAATTTGATAACATTATTACTGTAACAGATGTTGCTTGAAATAAATCTGCTATAATCAAACTTCTTCTATTTCCTATTTTATCGATTACAACTGTTATTGGTATTTGAAATAACACCTTAAATAAGCCCAAGAATGCACTCACTACCACTATATCACTTGCAGTAAAACCTTTTACTTGTGTTAAAAATAAAAACTTTATTGCATAGTAAAATAATAAATCGAAGGTTAGCATTCTGTGGACTGAATAAATTCGCATATTTTTCTTTCTTGCGTTTACTTGTTCTTTTTCTTTTGATTCCATTAACACACCTACTTTTCTACTTTTTTACTTGCATTAGATGAATTTCCTTTAATATCAGTAACTTTTACTACAGCAGTATATTCTGTACTGCTAAGATCTAAATTGTTAAATATATATGATTTATCCGTCATATATAAAGGTGTAAAAAAGTTTTTTCCCCCATCTATACTGTATTCAATTTTAGCAAGACCGCTTCCTGTTTCTGTCACATTAACACTTACTTTCAAAGATGTATCCGATAATTTTGTAACCTCTAAGTTATTTATCGTTGGTGCAGTTGTATCATTAGCTGTTATCGTTCCATCTTCTAAATATTCATTTGATTTTAATGAGTCGATTTTCTCTTTCCCTTCATTTTCTGCTTGTTCTATGTTTGCCTTTATGTCTTGCGCCTTTGTAAGTAGTCCATTTCCTCCCACAGACACATTTATAGAAACTCCCGCTAAAATCAACATAACAACTATTGTAACAACTAGGGCTACTAATGTAATACCCTTGCTATTTGCCATTTTTATCTTATTATTCATTAGTTTTCTCCTTCTTTAATTATATTATATAGTAACATTTTTTGTTTTTCAATACCTAAAAGTAACAATTTTTTTCATTATATACCACAAATAGACCATTTACAAAAATCTCGTAAATAGTCTATTGCTTTAATTATCTTAAATATATATTAGGATCCACACTTTCTCCATTTTGTTTTATTTCAAAGTGAAGGTGTGTTTCATCTGCTATTTCAAATCTTGCAGTATTTCCAACTGTTGCAATGGTTTGCCCCTGTTTTACTTCTTCTCCAACAGTTATAAATTCTGCTGTTAACAAATTTGAATAAACACTCTCAAATCCATTTGTATGTTCTATTACAACCGTTAGTCCATATCTTGGATCATTTTTTATTGATTTAATTTTTCCGTCTGCTGAGGCTTTTACTATATCTGTCTTTTCTGATTTATAGTCTATTCCTAAATGAGTAGTCCATTCATCTAAAGTTACTGAATATACTAAATTATCACGTGAATAATCTTTAATTTTTTCACCATCTACTGGATTTACAAAAGTTGGGTCTTTTGTTTTCTCAACTTGTTCAACATTTGTTACATTTTCGGTTGCTGTATTTTCTTTTACATTATTATTTTTTGTTGCATCTGGCTTTTCTTCTTTTTCATTTTTATTATTTTCATTCTTATTATTTAAATTTTTATTTTCTTCATTTTTGCTTGTATTTACTGCCATTTTATTTGTATTTTCTGTATTTGTAGTACTTTTTGTTGTATTTTCAAGTTCATTTACGCTTTTACCAATAGAACTACTTGCCGCTTCTGTGTTTTCTATCATATTCATTCTATTATTATCTGTAGATGATATTTTTTGTGTATTGTTTATGTTTTTTGCTTGTGTTGATAAGTTATTACTGTACAACACGTACGCTACAATAAATGCAACTACTGCAATTAAAATTATACCTCCCAATGTTAAAAAACTTACACCTTTTCTAGAATCTGCATCTCTTCTTCCTCGTCTATCCATTTGGTTCCTCCTTATTTTTTATTAATATAAGTTTTCCCAAATTTTCAAGATATATACATTTTTTAGTAACTACTATATAAAAGTAGATTGCTTTTCAAATTAGTTTGCTCATACTTTGCAGACTTCTTATTTACTATAATTCTTGCTATAATTTTCAATCCTTTGACAATATCATTTCATAGCTATAATCTAATTTCTTTACAAATTTGTGATTTCTACTCCGGTGTAATAATGCTTTATAATTTCTTCATAATTGCTTCCTTGTTTTGCCATGCTATCTGCACCAGTTTGGCTCATTCCAACACCATGCCCATAACCTTTTACAGTGAATTTTATTTCATTTTCACTTATTTGCGTTGTAAAATTGGCAGACCTTAGTGCTAATAAACTTCTAACTTCAACCCCAGATAGTTCCAAGTTGCCAATTTTTATTGTTTTAATTCTGTCGCCTTGTGTGTATTCTATCACTTTTATGCAATTTTCATCATTATAATCTATTGTAAACTCCGGATATTTATCCTTTATCTTTTTTTCAAATTCTTCTTTTGTAAATATAGCTTCTGATTGATATTGACTGTAAGCATCTTCTCCAGATGTCTCCACGCTTTGTAAATATGGCAGGTCACTACCACCCCAAACATTAGACACTTCTTCCGTCTTTCCACCGCTATTAGAATGAAAAAATGCGTCTATTACCTCTCCATTATAAGTAACCACTTTTCCAGCAGTTGAACTCACAGCTTTTTCTATCTTCTCCCAATTACTTTCTCTTTTATCTTCATCCCACCTAGCCATCCTATCATCTTTAGATATCCAAGCCTGACAACACGCAGAATTATCGCAAATGTCCGCTTCTCCATGTTTACTTTGGTTATGTTCAATTTTGTACACTGTATATGTCCTCGCAACAACCGCTTGCGCCTTTAACGCTTCTTCTTCAAAATCGGCCGGCATCTCAGCAGAAACAACTCCTAATAAGTACTCATCCATTTTCATTTCTTCTATACTATTATCTTTGGTGTGCAAAACCTTCACTGTACCATACCTCTTATACTCATAATTTTCGCCCATTAGGGACGCCCCGTTTTGGTCGAAATTTTCTTTTTTTTCTTCATTTAATTCATTGTTTCCTATATTTTCTACTGTTCCTCCAGTTTCTTTTACGTTTTTTTCTTCATCCCCAAAACGAATTGTAAATATAATTGGTATTGTAAATGTAGCCAATATAATCAGCATTATAATTAATATCAATTTTCTCATAATTGATTGAATTCCTCTCTTGTAGGCACAAACTTGGTTGCAAAATTATAATTATTTTGCAACCATTTTCACAACCATTTAAATTACTAATTTTTGTTTCATAGAATATAATATTCTTTTTTCTATTCTAGATACTTGAACTTGGCTTATTCCGAGCTTTTTTGCCACTTCTGTCTGTGTTTTTCCTTTATAATATCTTAGCATTACAATTTCTTGTTCTTGACTATTTAATTCTTCTACTAATTTTTTTATTGTAAGTTTATCTGCAATTTTATTTTCTTCATCTTTATCACTTGCAATTGTATCTTCTATACAAAGCTCTTTTCCAGATTTATCATTATACACCGGCTCATTAATCGAGGTTACCACACTTGCTGAGTTTGCATCTAAGGCTAATGCTATTTCTTCTTTTGATACCTTTAAAATTTCTGCTATTTGCTCTACCTTTAATTCTTCTCCATTCTTATCCATTGCTTCTTTTTGAATTTGATTTATTTTTACAGCCAATTCTTTTATGCTTCTACTTACTTTTATTCGTCCGTCATCTCGTATATATCTTTTTATTTCTCCTATTATAAAAGGAACAGCATATGTAGATAGCTGAACATTGTAATTTGTGTCAAATTTCTTTATAGACTTAACCAATCCCATTGCTCCAATTTGATTTAAATCTTCTATCTCATATCCTCTTCCTACAAACCTTTTTGCTATGTTATAGACAAGCCCCATATTGTTTTTTACGAGGCTTTCTAGCACTTCTGTGTTTCCCTGCTGAGCCTTTATGATATTTTCATATGTACTTTCCAGCATTCTAAAACCTTCCTTTATTCTTGTGTTTACATTCTTTTTATATACTATTTACTAACTTTTTCAATATCTTCTACTTCATTTTTATCTTCTCTAGCAGTCATTATGTATTTTCTCATAGTTACTTTTGTTCCCATATCTGGAATAGATTCAACTTTTAGCTCGTCCATAAAGCTTTCCATTATTGTGAAACCCATTCCCGACCTTTCCAAATTAGCCTTTGTTGTATATAACGGCTTTTTAGCCAATTCGATATCTTCTATTCCTTTTCCCGAATCTGATATTTGTATTTCTACACAATTATCTTTTAATTTACACTCTACCTTAACAATCCCTTCAGAATTTTCGTACCCATGTATTATAGAGTTTGTTACAGCTTCAGATACAGCCGTTTTTATGTCTGCAAGTTCTTCGATTGTTGGGTCAAGCTGTGATGCAAACGCAGCCACTGTTATACGTGCAAATGCTTCATTAGAAGATTTGCTTACAAACTCCAATTTCATTTCATTATCATAAATTCCAACCATTTTAGCCTCCATCTAACCAACATTTTCTTCATTATTTTTTATTAATGGTATAATCTTTAATATTCCACTAATTTCAAAAACTTTTTCAATTTGCTTATTCACATTCATAAGTTCTAGCTGTCCACCAAGCATCTTAATAACCTTATACCTTCCTAGCAACATTCCTATTCCTGCACTGTCCATGAAAGCAACGTTACTAAAATCAAATATAACTTTTCTAGGCAAAAATCGCGTAATCTCATTGTCAATCTTCCTCCTTAATTTTTCTGTTGTGTGTTCATCAATCTCTTCTGCTATTTTTAAAGTTAATTGCTTGTCCTTTGGCACATAAATACATTCCAATATTTTTTCCCCCTTTTTAGCACACATTATTAGTTTTGTGTTCTGTTTTTTGTTTTATACAAGCATACTACATATTCCATAAATTTCCAATAGCAAAATTTGACTAGTTTTATCGATTTATAAGAAGTTTTCGACATTTTTCTCTTTTGAACCATGCCGTATAAAACAACAAAAATCAGCACCCATATTCTGAATGCTGATTTTTTATTATTTTATTTTTGTTTTTATTGTTTCTATAGCTTTTTGCACTTGTGCGTCTTTATCAAATTCTGTTTCGTATTTTCCTTCTGCATTTTTCGTTAAATCTACTTCAACATCTGGAGTAATACCCTCTTTATTTATTTTGTTATGGTTTGGTGTGTAATATTCTTCTGTTGTTATTTTTAAGCCACTTCCATCTGATAAACTATATAGTGTCTGAATTACACCTTTTCCATATGTTTGCATGCCGACTATTGTTGTGTTTGGATATTTGTCTTTCAATGCTCCTGCTAATATTTCTGATGCACTTGCTGTACCTTCATTTACAAGTATGACTACTGGAATATCTGTTATAATTGCATCATTCTTAGATACTGTTAATTGTTCATTTGCTGTTTTTGATTTGGTTATAAGAATTGTTTCATCTTTCTTTATGAATAGATCTGCAATTCCTGTCGACTCCCATACGATTCCTCCACCATTGCTTCTTAAATCTATTATTATTCCCTTTGCACCTTTATTAACTAGCTCTGTTACTTGTTTTTTGAATGACTCGGCAACTCCGCTATCAAATGAATCTACTTGAAGATATGCGATATTGTTTTCTACCATTTTTGAAGAAACATGCTCTACTGTAATTTTCTTTCTTGTTACAGTTAAATCAATTTCTTTTCCGTCTCTTAAAACTGTTACCTTTGCTGATGTTCCTTCTTCGCCTTTTAGTACTTTTATTGCATCATCCATTGTCTCTCCTGTATAAGCAACATCGTTTACTTTTTCTATTATATCACCTGCTTGCATTCCTGCCTCTAGAGCTGGTGACCCGTTCATTGTACCTATAACAAGTATGGTATTCGTTGTCTTATCATTTGTTAAATATACACCTATTCCAACATATTGGCTACTTGTTTCTTCTGTAAACTCAGTCATTTCTTCTTTAGGTAAATATTCTGTGTATGGATCTCCTAATCCTTCAACAAAGCCTTTTATTGCTCCTTCTACCATTTTTTCTTCATCAACTTCACCAATGTATTTTTGCTTTATCATTGTTTTAAATGCTTCTAAAGTTTTAACCAAATCTTTATAATCCGATTTAGTAGTTCCTGTTGTACTGGTTGTTGTATTTCCTATGTTAATATACGTAGATGAAAACTTATTGTACATCACCATTGTAGTTAGCATAAATGTGATTGTTGCAGTTAGAATTACTAACATGATAACTTTGTAAATGTTTTGTCTTTTTATTTTTTTATCTTCCATTTTTATGTCCTTTCTTTTTAAGCCAATTATAATAAACATTGGCTATTTTTATTATACTTTATTATTATCAACTTTATTACATTTTTAGCATTTAATCAATTGTGTTCTATCAAACATATATAAAATATGGTAATACAAGCCTCTCAAAATAGTGTGCTTTTATGTTACATTTGCAACTTCATTATTATTTATAATTGTATTTTCATTTGTGTTACTTTCATCTTTCGTATTATCGCCTTGCAAATATGGAATTGGATCTACTGCTACCCCAAATTTTCTTACTTCAAAGTGTAAGTGTGGACCAGTTGAATTTCCGGTTGAACCGACAGCCATTATTACATCTCCTTGTTTTACAGTTGCACCAAGTTCTGTATATATTTCTTGCCCGTGTCCATATAAAGTTACTATTCCATCTCCATGGTTTATCATTACACAATTTCCATATCCACTCATTACACCCGCATATGTTACAATTCCATCTGCTGCTGCAATAACTGGAGCTCCATAGCCTGCGTTTCCAATATCTATACCATCATGGTATCTATACACTCCTTGTATTGGGTGTAATCTGTTTCCATATGGAGATGTTATATATGTTCCATCTACTGCTATTGGCCATAACATTACTCCACCTTTGTATTGTATTTCTAAGGCTCCACTCCAATTTATAGCTGCTTGAATTTGATTTTCTAAATCTTCTTGTTCTTTTTTATATTGCTCTATTTGCTCATATAAATTCTTTTCTTCTTCACTTAATTTTGATGCATAACTTACCTGCAAAGTTTTCTGGTTTTCCATTAATATTTGCATTTGCCCTTGTTTTGCCTTTGCAACTCTTAAATCTGTTTTTTTCTTTTCTTGTTCTGCTTTTTTTACTTCTATGTTCTGTTTTTGTTCATCTAATTCATTTAATAAGTTACTATCAAATTCTATAATTTGTTCTAACATATAATAATTAGATAAGAAATCGAATAAATTTTTAGATGACAACAATACATCTAAATAAGTAGTTTCACCACCTTCATATAGTGCTACTACTCTCTTTTTTAGTAAATTTTCTTTTCTCGCATATTCTTGTTCAGTTTTTGTTAAGTCATTTTGTGTTGAAGAAATTTCTGCTTCTAATGATGCTATTTGTGATTGTAATTCATTATATTTATTTTGATAATCGTTTATCGAGTCATCTAGTTCTTGCACCTTCTGCATTGAAGCTGAAATCTCACTTTGTACATATTCAAGCCTTGTATTTGATTCATTTAGTTTATTATCTACCTCTGTTTTCTGTTCAAATAGAGTCTTATTAGTTGCTTCACTATTTGTTTCTCCATCTATTATTTCATTTTGTGAAACCTCATTAGCAGAAAAAACATTTATGGAGAAGCATACTAAAATTAAACAAATGGTAATTAGTGTTAGTATTTTCTTCTTCATAAATGTTCCCTCCTTCTATGTATTTAATTTATTGTTAATCTACTATTGTGTATCCACCAGGCAAATAGTCTAATGGGTCTTTCCAGTTGTTTCCGAAGAAGTCCCCTATTGACGTTGCCTTTCTTATTTCAAAATGTAAGTGAGGTGCAACACCACCAGTGTTTCCAGAGTACCCAATTAATTGTCCTTGTGATACTTTTTGCCCTGTACTTACTGCTTTTGAATCCATGTGTGCATATAATGAGCAATATCCATTTCCATGGTAAATAATCAAGTAATTTCCATAGCCTGCACTAGATGACGAACCTGCTTGATATGCACTATATATTACTGTTCCAGATGCTGCTGCTATAACTCTTTTTCCTATTTCAGCATTTGTTCCAATGTCTATACCCTTGTGCCATCTGCCCCATCTGTATTTCATTCTAGAAGTTACTCTTCTTGGTGAATAATCTAATGGCCATGCAAAAGTTCCATCAAAACTACTTCCATTTCCACCATTTGTTGCATTATTTTTTTTCTCTTCTTCTTGAGCTTTTCTCAAAGCCTCTGCGATTGCATCATCAATCTCTTTTAACTTAGCATTATAGGCATCTAGCTCTGCTTGTTTTGCCTTTTCATCAGCTGATAGTTTATTAATTTCTGATTGTTTTTTCTCTTGCAATGCAGATAGCTGAGCTCTTTTAACTTCTTGGTCTGCTTTTACTGATATAACTTTAGCTTTATCTTCTTCTAAATTATCTTTATCTTTTTGCAGTTGTTCCTTCTTGGCTTCCAATTCATCAATCAAAGCTGAGTCAGTTTCAACAATTTGTTGTATCATCGAATAGTTAGATAAGAAATCTAGTATATTTTCCGAATTAAACAGTACGTCTAAATATGAAGTTTCTCCAATTTCGTATAAAGCAACCATTCTCTCTTTTAATAGATTATCTGTCTTTTCAATTTCTGCTTCTTCATCTTCAATCTCTTTTTGTTTTTCATCTATTGTATCATTTAGCTCATCTATTTGTGCTGCTAATGTATCTAATTGCTTTTGTACTTCTGTAACTTGTGTAGTAATTTTTTGCAATTCTGTTTCAGCTTCATCTTTGTCGTCAGATATGTCGTTTAACGCATTTTTAGCTTCATTTATCTTGTTTTGCACATCACTCTTATCGTCCGTAAGAGATGCATATGACTTTACTACTATTGATGATATTAGCATAAGTACTGTTAACGCTGACAGTACAGTTAATAACATTCTTTTTTTCATAGTTTTTCTCCTTTATACCTGTAAGTATTTTCTCATTGAAATAGAACTTCCTAATGCACCAATTCCAATTCCTAATACCATATACACAATAACTAATAATGTTGTCATATCTGTAAATGATAGAAGTTTTATTCCCATTGTACTTATTATTGAGTTTGCTGCTGCATTTGTAATTAAGCTATATGCAATTCCAAGAACTAGCATTGAAAGTAATGCTGCAACAATACCAATTATTATACCTTCAATTACGAATGGCCATCTAATGAAGCTGTCTGTTGCTCCAACATATTTCATAATTGATATTTCTTTTCTTCTTGCATGTACTGTTAATTTTATTGTGTTTCCTATGATGAATATAGATATTAATACTAGCAATGTTAATATTACAGCAGAAACAATTCTTACTCCATTTGCTATTGCAACTAATCCATTAATTGTTTCGTCTCTACTTTGTATACTATCAATATTGTCTATTTTTTTAATTTCATCTTGTACTTGAGAACTTAATTTTAGGTCCGTTAGTGTTACTAAATATGAGGCTTTAAATGGATTAGATTCGTCCCAACCTGCAATTAAAGCTTGCTTGTCCTTTAATTTTTCCTTAGTCTGATTTAATGCATCTTCTTTAGACACGAATGTTACCTTATTTACTCCATCTATTGCTTGTATTTGTTCTCCAATTTGCTCCATTTGAGCATCTGTTGCAGTCTTTTGAATAAAAACTTGAATTCCTTGTTGTGTTTCCAATGTTTCAACTGCATTGTTTAGGTTTTCTATAATCATGAAAAATAAGCCAAAAATCAACATAGTGGCACACATAATTGCAAGTGACGCACCCGATGATTTTTTATTGTGAAATACATTTCTAAAACCTTCTCCTAATAAATAACCAAATATACTATGCTTCACTGTCATACCCACCTTTTTTATCACTTATAATATTTCCGTTTTCTATACGAATAACTCTTTTGTTCATCTTGTCTACTATATCTTTTGCGTGTGTTGCAACAACCAAAGTAGTACCTCTTAAATTGATTTCATTTAAAAGTCTCATAATATCCCAAGCTGTATCTGGGTCTAGGTTTCCTGTAGGCTCATCTGCAATTAACATTGATGGATTGTTTACTAATGCTCTAGCAAGCGCAACTCTTTGTTGCTCACCACCAGATAACTCATTTGGATATACATTTGCTTTATCTGAAAGGCCTACCATTGCAAGAACCATTGGCACTTGTCTTCTTATATGTTTTGGTGTAGCTCTTACAATATACATTGCAAAAGCAACATTCTCATAAACAGTCTTATCTGGCAAAAGTCTGAAATCTTGGAAAACAACACCCATACTTCTTCTTAAATATGGAACCCTCTTAGGCTTTAAGAAAGTAGTATCTTTTCCATTAATAATAATGTGTCCAGAAGTTGGCTCTTCCTCTTTCAAAATTAACTTTATTAAAGTAGACTTACCAGAACCAGAACTACCAACTAAGAATGCAAAATCTCCTTTATTAATAGTAAAATTAGCATTGTGTACAGCCTCTGTGCCAGTATCGTATACTTTAGAAACATTTCTAAACTCTATCATTTTAAAATCCTCTCTTCGCCCTTTCTCGGCAACTTTTCGCCCATTAGGGACGCCCCTTTTTGGGCGAAATTAATAGTTTTATTTATCTCAGACCATTTTCAGTCATTTTTTAATTCTGTCTTTAGTAAAATGAATGTCATATATTCGACATCTTATATCATAATATTTTATTCTTCTCTATAATAACAATAAACGATGTTAAATGCAAGAGTATTCGGCAAAAAAAAATAGCAATTTAAGTTTAATTTTCTCACTTAAATTGCTTGATATTCGCTATTATTCAAGAGTATAAAATTCACAAAAAATTCACAATTATTTTGATAATATTTTTACTAAATATTCGCTATTTAAATTGTATTTTTTCAAAAGCTCTTCTGCTTTTCCAGACTCTCCAAATGTATCATTTATTCCTATTCTTGTTACCTTTACTGGGAAATTTTCTGAAAGTACCTCACATACAGCCGTTCCAAGACCTCCTATTATGCTATGGTCTTCTATTGTAATTATTCTTTTAGTTTCCTTAGCACATTTTATTATCATTTCTTTATCTAATGGTTTTATAGTATGAACATCTATTACTCTTACATTTATGCCTTTTTCTTTTAATACTTCCTGTGCCTTTAAAGCCTCCGAAACTGTCACACCTGTTGCTATTATGCTTGCGTCTGTTCCGTCTCCAATTTGAATTGCTTTACCAATTTCAAACTTTATATTGTTTTCCTTAACAAATCCTTCATCATATATTACTGGTGTTGCAAGTCTCGATAATCTTACATACACGGGTCCATTTACATTTGCAATTTCTTTTATTGCCCATTTAGTTTGAACATCATCCGATGGGCTCATAACCATCATGTTTGGAAGAGTTCTCATCATGCTTATATCTTCTAGCATTTGATGTGTTGCACCATCTTCGCCAACAGTTATTCCAGCATGTGTAGCACATATTTTTACATTAGCATTTGTGTGTGCTATTGTATTTCTTATTTGATCATAAGCTCTTCCTGCTGCAAACACCGCAAAAGTACTAACATATGGAATTTTTCCAAAAGTACTTAATCCTGCTCCAGTTCCCATCATATCTTGTTCTGCAATTCCCATATCCAAAAATCTTTCAGGGAATTCCTTTGCAAAAATTGATGTTTTTGTTGCTCCAGATAAATCTGCATCTAGTACAACTACATTTTTATTTTCTTCTCCTAGCTCTGCTAAAGCCTCTCCATAGCTTTGGCGTGTTGCAATTTTTTCGTCTAAAACCATATTGTATCCTCCTTTCCAGGTAGCTCTGAAATATTATGTTCTATTTTTTCTTCTTCTAATTTTAGAGCCTTCATTGCCTTTTCATATTGTTCATCACTTGGAGCTTTTCCATGCCATTCAGCTTTGTTCTCCATGAATGGTACTCCTTTTCCTTTTACAGTTCTAGCAATTATTATACTTGGCTTTTCTTTAGTCTGTCTTGCTTTCTCGAAACTATCTATCAACATTTCAATATTATGCCCATCACATGGAATAACATTAAATCCAAATGATTCCCATTTACTATACAAACAGTCCAAAGCTTTAACTTCTTCAACTTTTCCATCTATTTGCAAGCCATTATTGTCTAAAATTACACATAAATTGTCTAATTTATATTTATTAGACGTCATTGCAGCTTCCCATATTTGTCCTTCTTCAATTTCTCCGTCTCCTAAAATGCAATAAACTCTGCAACCCAAATTATCCATTTTAGATGCAATAGCCATTCCATTTGCAATAGACAAACCTTGGCCCAGCGAACCAGTAGACATATCTACTCCCGGAACTTTTTCCATGTCTGGATGTCCTTGTAAATTTGAACCTAATTTTCTGAAAGTTTTTAAATCTTCTTTATTAATAAATCCTCTTTCTGCAAGCACCGCATATAAAGCAGCTGATGCATGCCCCTTCGAAAGCACCAATCTGTCTCTTAAATTAGATTGAGGCATCTCTGGATTTACATTCATTTGATTAAAATATAAAACCGTTAATATATCTGCTATTGATAATGAGCCTCCTGGGTGACCAGATTTAGCACTGTATACTTCATTTATTATGTCAATTCTAACATCATTTGCAATTTTTCTTAATTCCTTCTCATCAGTAATTTTCAAATAAATCACACTCCTTCGAAGAATAATATACTATAACTTATGTAAAAATACAAGGTAATTTTCAGAAAACCTCAAACATCAGTATTCATCTACATTTCCATTGATTTTTGTTCTATATTGTGGTAAAATATTCTCAGTTCGTAACGAGCATTTTTTTGAAAGGATGGTAACACAATGACAGAACGGCAACTCAAAATATTAAAGGAAGATTATTTTTTCCTATCAGGAGTAGTACATGCCAAAACAGTTGATAAGCCTTCTATCGCAATCAAACTTGGCGTAAGTTGGCCTACTGTGAAGAAAAAAGTTGCATCTTTGCTTAATGAAAGCATAATAATTAACGGAGGAGATTCTTATAAGATCAATCCAGATATTTTGGTCACATCATTATTTATTGGCATTTATTCTGATGGAATTAGCATTAATTGCATTGCACTGAATCTAGCCCAAGAAACTGTTGAATTAAGTGAAGTGCTCTCTAAGGAAAACTATGATAGTTTTATTGCAATCATTCATAACACAAACCTTAGTCTTTTGTCCAAAATCACATTTTTGATTCATCTCTTCTCGCAAGAGGACAAAATACTAAATGTCGGCATTTCTATTCAAGGAACAATAACTTCCTCAAAGGAAATTGTTATCTCTAATTCGTATTTGTCAATTAACAGTTCTTCGTTCCTAGACAAATGTACACTTTTTGAAGCAGTACGAGCTAACTACTACATGTTGAAAGCAGATTACTTATTTGCCGATATGTGGTATCTGTACGTTGGCAATGAAACTATTTATCTGTTATCAAATGGCACAATTAGTCCCGCCAAGGGATTAATTACTCTTGACACATGTGAGAAAAAGGCTATCAGCACTCTCTTTGAGCATAGCACAGATTCCATTAGCCTCTTTGAGGCGAAAGACATCGTATTGCGAAAAATTATTCCTTTTATGCATTTTGTACATCCCTCCATTTTAATCGTCGGAGGAGCACTAGCTAGTCAAGATGTTTCCAGTTTTGTCTATTCTGACTTTAAAGCTTTAAACATCAGCGAGATAAAATTCGATGACAGCAACTTTGCAAAGTCTATCGCATGCTTTGCGATGAGCAAGTTCTTCGAAGGTCGGGAGTGATATCATTCTCAATAAAAGAGTCGTATTTTCTGAATAGATGGTACGACTCTTTTATATTTCCAACAATGATTTATATTAAATATAATTTCATTTATTGTTTTTAAGCATATTGTTTTTTTCTTTCTCAAGCTGCTTTAAACTTTTTTCAGGTGTTGGTAAATCCTCTGGCATAGTTCCACCATTCTTTTCAATTACTTCTCTTATATTTTTTCCAATATTATAATGGGTTTTATTTGCTTCTTTTTCAGTTTGTATATTATCTTTTTTTAATTTCTGCTCTGTTTGAGAAATTCTAAATAAATTTGCAATTAATTCATCGCTTCCCATATTGTCTAAAATATCTTCTCTATATCTTAGCCCTTTTCTTTTAGCTATATCGTCAGCTGTTTCTCCATTATATAATCCTTTATAACCTGCATTGTGAAATTTATCGAAGTTCTTTACCCCAGCATTCTTAGCAGCAATATTGAGCGAATAATTTCCTTTTCTGGTTAAATTTCTTTGGTAAAATCTTTTTTCATCTTCAGTTAACAGACTGTATTCTTTTTCTGTAATTTCCTGTTTCCTTGTCTGTACTGCAAAATATGTTTGGGCTAAAGCAATTACCTTTTTTCTGCTGTCTCCATTTTGTGCTATCAAATAGCAAGCATAACGACTTAGTTTATAATCTGTCTGTTCTCTATAAGCTCCTGAACCTATTAAGACCATTTTATTGACATTAGTAAAATGGTCTAACACACTTATATCACTATTTTCACAAGATATTTTAGCCTTTTTCACTATTTTTTCAAAATTCTGCCAATTTGAATATTCCAAAATAGGCATCAATTCTCTCGCATACCAAAATTCTACTCCATTCTCGTCAATGTGTCTAATGTCTTCAAACGTTTGATTTTCTTTCTTCGCATTTTTCATACCCATCACTCCATTCACATTTAATGGAATTAATTGCAAAACATCTGTTTGCATTTATCAAGCATTTTTTATATTTTCTTAATAAAAAAAAGTTGTATTCTTATAAATAGATAATACAACCATTTTTCACTTAATACATATATAAATTTTGGTGGAGATGAGGGGAGTTGCCGAGCCGCGTCGGGAAAATTGTCCACTGGACAATTTTCTATTCCTCCTTTTCAACTCCCTAGTACTTTATATTATTCATTTAAGTAATATATAAAATTCCAGTTTTTCTTTCTATTCTGGTGGAGATGAGGGGAGTTGAACCCCTGTCCAATATTCTTTCCATATACGTTTCTCCGAGTGCAGTTTGTTATTTAATTTTCCCTGTAAAATTCATTAACAAACAAACGGATTTTACAAGTAACCATTTGTTTTACCTACTGTTTTAATGGCTAAAACAGTGTTGTTATCCTACTAATTGACGCCTTATCTAAGACCGTAGGCCTTCCTAGTAAGACGAGCTACCTAAACTTAGGCAGCGTATGCTAATTCTGTATTATCAGCGTTTATTTTTATTTCTGCTTTTTTATAGTGGCCGAAGCAGCCATCCACTACTCGCTACATATACTTCTGGGATACTGTCGAAAACCAAATACATCCCCATATGTAATTATTATACACCAGTTTTTATTTAATGTCTATCATTTTTCCAATATAAGTTGTTTTTTTGTTTGACATAATATAGAAAATAGCGTATAATATGATGTATAGGCTTTTGCCTCACATTACAAACATAAAAATGCAAAAAGGAGAATTGTGTATGGAAAAAACAACAATTATTCGTACAAGCAATGCTCCGATTATCTTTCGGAGTAAATTCCAAAGTCAGTTTGACGAATTGCCTAAACATTGGCAAAACCAACTAGTTGACATCTTTTTCAAGTTTGTCAACAATTCCGATGACATTTATGCAGCAGATGTTCTTTTTCTGCTAACACTCAGTCCTTTTGGAGGATTGCACAAGTTAGGGATTCGAGAAAAAATTGAATACTTCAATGAAGACATTCTCGAAAACGAACTCCCTATAGCAGAACGCTCCATTGAAATTTCTAAAGCGATGATTAAACCTTTGCGTAACGAACTTCGATACCAGCGACGAAAAGTTCATCCGAACTTTTTAAAGGTTCATTATCCAGAGAGCTGCCAAAAAGCTTACAAGTCACTCTTCAAATCGTTGTCGTATGATGAAATCTTGACATATGTAGCATGTTCTTATTGTTCCAACAAATGTCTTAGTTCTTCTGAATATGACATGAATAGGATTTTTTATCTTCTGCGCAGTTCCCCTGAAAATATCTTTGGCGGACTTCGGGCAATAGGATTTCAGTTTTATCAAGCAGAATTCTTTATGAAACATGCAGCAGTATTGCATAATTATTTGAAGGCACTTTGGTTGTCGATTGAATCTAATTCGATTACCTCCAATAAAGTGACCACTGGAGCTAAATACGAAAATTCTGCTGAGGTTACTTCTTTTAACGAAGATGACATCATTTATGAGCCAAACAAGACTCTTCCATCTGCTTCTAGTAGTATGGAAAATGCTGTCTCGAAAGAACCTACCCGTTCTGATTCTCCTCTTAGAATTCAGCTGTCTGCCTTCAAAGCAACGCTTAACGATGAAAAGGACATCGAACGTCATCCGACAGTTGGTAATATTCTCGATGATATCGAGGTATTCAAAAAATTTGTTGCAATTGCATCAAATGCAAATTTTGCAAAAGATTTTGCAGAGTTCTCAACCGCTGTGAAGGCTTTAAAAATGCGTGGCTACGACTATAACGAAGTTATAGATACGTTACCCAAAATTGAAAGCTGGCTCAGCATCAAAGCAATTCTCGAAAGAGGGGCATGAAAAACGTGGTAGACATACCCCACATACCTTTGAAGCACCCAAGGTAGTAGACTAAATTGTTTACTACCTTGGGCATTTTTTATCTTTGTTTAAAAAAAATATATAAAATTATAGACAAACTTCAAATTGTATGTTATTATTTTTAATATTAATGAAATGGGGTTATTATGAAAAATTTAACTGAAAAAATAAAAGGATTAATACAAAAATTTTGTACTAAAGAAGTTATCTTATACGCAGTTTTTGGCGTACTAACAACTATTATAAACTGGGGAACATTTGCAATTTTAACAAAAGCTTTTTCTAACCTAGATAAAAATGTTGCAAATGCAATTGCTATTATTGCAGCAGTTCTTGTTGCTTATATTACCAATAAAGATTTAGTTTTTCATTCTGAAGCAAAAGGATTTAATGAAAAATTTAAAGAATTCTGGAAGTTTATTGCTGGAAGAGCTTTTACTATGGTCTTAGAATTTGGCCTTGATGCACTTCTATTCTTAATACCTGTTGTAAGTGCAAGTGATTTCTGGCAGATGGCAGTTAAAATGGTTGTAACAATAATTGTTATAATCTTAAACTTCTTCATTAGTAAATTCTTTGCATTTAAAAAGTCAAAATAATAATTAATTAAAATACCAAAAACTATTAATATAGATATTTTCCAAAGGAGGTTATCTTGTTTAATAGTTTTTTTAGATTTATCAGTGGATATTTTTCTATTATGCTTATATTTATTATATTAATATTTTTTCTTATCACTCAAAACTCGAATGCCACACTAGAAGATAATTTTATGTGGCCTTTAGATGGCTACACGTACATTAGCTCTTATTTTGGCTATAGAAACTCTCCTACCTCTGATGCCTCAACATATCATTCTGGAATAGACATACCAGCACCAGAAGGGACTAATATTCTTGCAGTTTGTTCCGGCACTGTTACATTTGCAAGCTGGGGAGCTGGTGGAGGATATACAATAGTAGTTGAAAATGATGACATAAAAGTTTCTTATTGTCACGTTTCTCCAAACTTTATTGTATCCAAGTATGACACAGTAGTAGCTGGCCAAATAATTGCCAATGTTGGTCCAAAAAATGTGTATGGCATTATAAACAATCCCTACAAGGATTCTTTAGGAAAACCAACTAATGGGGCTACTACTCGGTTGCCATTTACATTTAACAATAAAAAAAGATGGTTTAGCGGTAAATCCGCTAAACTTTTTCAATACACTCTAAAACAAAAATAAAGCCTTACGGCTTCATTTACTAATTTATTATGTGGCAGGGGTACTAAGACTCGAACTCAGCCCAACGGTTTTGGAGACCGGCATGCTACCACTGACACCATACCCCTAACTGACTTTATAATAATAGCATAAAAATTAGATTTGTGCAATACAAAAAACTAAAAAATAGAAATATTTTTAGAAAAAAGTGTAAAATTAATTTCCAGTAAAGTTGAACTATCTCTTACACTAAATTGTAAAAGTTAGTTCTTGTTAACTTGCACTTAACTTTACATTTTGTTTTAATATTATTGTTATGGATGCCTTAAAAGGAGAAAATAGCAATGGAAAAGAAAAAAAGTAATAAATTTTTCACACATTTAACTTTAGAAAATAGGAATATTATTGAAGAAGAGTTAAACCAAGGCTCTAATTTTAGCAAGATTGCAACTATATTAGAAAAGGACGCAAGTACTATCTCTAAGGAAGTTAAACGAAACTTTTCAGTAATAAAACCATCTACATTCAATAAAAATTTTAATGAATGCGAATTCAAGTATCCCTGTAGAGAAAAAAATATATGTGGAAAATCTTGTGCCATATTATGTCAAAATTGTAACAAATGTAATAAACTCTGTTATAAATTTAAGAAAGAATCGAATTGTTCAGATTTAAATAAACCACCATATGTTTGTAATGGATGTTTAAAAAGAAGAAATTGTAGAAAAGAAAAACTTGTATATAAAGCTAAAGAAGCAGATATAATCTATCGAGAGCAGCTAATTTCTAGCAGACAAGGCATCAATAAAACACCAGAACAACTCAAAGAACTATCTGCAACAATACTTCCATTGATAAAAAACGGTCACTCAATGGCTGCTATATTAATGAATAATCCGGATTTAAAAATATCCGAAAAGACATTATACAATTACGTGAATAATGGTTACTTTGAAGGAATAAACAACATTGACCTTCCACGCAAAGTAAAGTACAAACCCAGAAAACTACCTACAAAAGATCCTCAAAACACTCAAAATAGAAAAAATCGCACTTATGAAGATTATTTAGCATATATGGAAAAAAATCCATATGCTAATGTTGTTCAATTTGATACAGTAGAAGGTATAAAAGGCGGTAAGTCATTATTTACTTTGATATTTACACATTCCAATTTCATGTTAGCCTTTTTGATTGATTCTCAGTCCAAAGACGAAGTAAATAAAAAGTTTGACATTATTAAAAATACATTTGATAAATCATTTATAAGCCAATTTGAAGTAATCTTAACAGATAACGGCCGTGAATTTCAAGACCCAGATTACATTGAAAAATATTCCGATTTTGAAAGGGTGCATTTGTTCTATTGTGACCCTCGGAAAGAGCTATCAAAAAGGAAAAGTAGAAAAAAATCATGAATTTATTAGATATGTCCTTCCAAAAGGAACATCTTTTGATAATTTAACTCAACAAGACGTGAATATATTAATGAGCAACATTAATTCATATCCTAAAGAAGAATTAAATAAATGTTGCCCATTTGACTTAGCGAATATGCTAATAGGAAAAAATATTATAAACAAGTTTGGCTATCACCAAATAGAAAAAAATGATGTTATTTTAACGCCAAACTTATTAAAAAAATAAAAAAGAAAATTGGTGTCCATAACACATATTTTTAACCGGAATTTAGTCTTAAACTTTAAAATTTTAGTATTATTTTCTTTATATTTTTTCCTATTTATAGTATATCATACATTCTTGAATTTTTGTAAATTTTTTTATCCGTTGATATTTCAGCACTTACATTTACAGAAATGACTAGAACTTAAGTTTACATTCAACCTGTTGTAAACATTAGTTGTTTCCTTTCTTATACCTCTGAGTGTAGACAATGTTTCTTTTAAGCAAGAGTTATATTACGTAAGCTCCT
>ENA-OPDA01000012-OPDA01000012.1-human-gut-metagenome-genome-assembly--contig:-NODE-12-length-114680-cov-6.673710_pt1 | contig 114680 bp, 99 predicted proteins | sample MGYA00241253_ERZ501486 | MGnify/ENA primary metagenome ERZ501486 (study PRJEB25962, sample SAMEA2042510) | human gut metagenome | biome: human gut; feature: human-associated habitat; material: faeces... | reverse complement strand
GTGTTAAGCACGCCGCCAGCGTTCATCCTGAGCCAGGATCAAACTCTCATAAAAATGTGTTTCTTTCAGAAACCCATGCAAGGTTGCTTACGCAACTTGCCAAGTCCCTAAAAACACGAGTTTTAAATCCGGTTAGTTTTGAACTAACTAGCTTTAATAGTTTCCTTATACTGTGTTTAAGGATTCATTCAATTGCTTGAATGATGTTCACAAAAGATGTATACTTAATTCTAATGAATCATTGTACTCATCTCGAAATTCTAAAAAGAATTTTCAAGGTTGTCTTTCTGTTCAGTTATCAAAGTTCAGTTCTTAAAGAACTCTGTATTTATCAGTGTTTCTTTAAGTTTTTGTCGCTGCCGTATCGCGGCGACTTGATTATAATATCACCACACCCAACATATGTCAACAACTTTTTTCAACTTTTTTCGATTTTTTTGACTTTTTTTATTTTGCAGCCGTAAAATATCCTATTAAAGCCGCATAAACACTGGGTTTTTATTCTTTTTAACATTTCTGGATTTTTTATGATTTTTTGGATTTTTCATCTGATTTCCATCTGATTTTCACCTAATTTTTATCTGATAAACCATTTTATGCATGTATAAAAAAATAAAAGTTTCCAATACATTTGTGTACACACAAACGTATTGGAAACTTATTTTTAAAAGCTGTGTCCACCACCACCGCCTCCACCTGATGAACCTCCTGACGAGCCACCTGATGAACTTCCACCTGATGAACCACTGTCTGAATCTGATTCAACAGGAGAATATGTCTTGCTCTGGTATGTATGGACTACTTTACAATTATCAAATGCTTTATTTACCAATATAACATTCATAATCTTCTTTATAGATGGTACTTTTTTTCTGACATACATTCTTACAATACCATAGTTAATAAGTAAAGCAGCAACTATCGCAAGCAGTGCGTTACTTATATACTTCATTGGCTGAGATATTTTACTCCCTTTAAGCAGCGCGAGCTCCTGCTCAAAAACTTTATATGCACATGTATAATAATCACCTGATGATGCATACCTGTATACATTATCAGTTATTGTATCTGCATATGAGCTTGTCACAGTATTATATATCTTACCATTACTATATATCCATATATTTCTATTATCCATATCTATTACAAGTATAGTTCCACTATCAGATTTGAATCTTTCATTATACAGAGCTCTTATATATCCTTCCGTTGACATATTGTTAGTTTCTATCGTTTTCAGCATCACATTTCCATATAATGTAATCTGCTTCATAAATCCAAGCAGTGCTTCATAATCATTCTCTGACATAAGTGCTGCATCATCTTCAATAATAGCTTCATATCCTGTATCTTGATTAATATATACATTCTTATAGTCTTTTTCGTCCTCTGCTCTTGCATTTTTCACTGAGAGAAACAAAAATATCGCAGCAATAATCATAAATGTGGCAGAAAATACAGCTATACTGCTCATTTTGTTATGCTTATATATCTTATCACACATTATCATCACCTCCACGATAATTATCAAACTGTGGAAGCTTCCTTGTTGCAAGCATATTATAGTATCTTATAAGATCCGTAACAGTATATATTATAGCTATTAATTCTACAATAACAGCTGCATAGTAATATATATCAGATACCGGATTAAACCAGAGTACCACCGCCGCAATAAGCATAGCCGCAAGCGAGCCTATATTACCAGATATATTCTTTCCCGATACATTCTTAAATATCTTATGATTGGTAACAGTAAGTATAACGCCTGCTGCAAAAAATGTAACACATATAGGAAATCCCATACCCAAAGATACAGTACTGCCGCCATATAATATTGCTGCAAACTGTAACGTGTATAACACCGGAACAACTCCGCTGAATATAACAGCAATTATGGCAATCTTCATAGTCCATGAAATTTCTCTTTTCTCTTTATACAAACATTTTTTCTTATCTTTCCTGTTTCTGCCCTCTTCCACGGCATCAGCTATGCTGTCAGCAAGCTTTTGATCTTCTTTTAGCTTATCCATGGAAGACATATTTTCTTCCAAACCCAAACCAGCATACATTCTTCCCCTGTCATCTAGTTTCTTGTCTTTTATGTATATTTTTTTCAATTCACTCACATACATTATGATTGTGATCAAGGCTATAAAAGAAGCCACTACAAGTGTTACTTTCGGTCTTATCGTAAACATAAGATTAAGCAATATGAATATCGGAATTGCAAGCAAAGCCGAACCAACGAAATATTTAACAAGTGATACTGGCAGATCTGCAACAACTTTTCCTGTCTGTCCATTTATAATTGCATATGCGACTCTGTCTTTATTGCGATAAGATAAAAACCACACTGGGAATAGCGCTCTGTCTTCAGATACTACCTTTGTTCCAAGCCTTCTTTCCATATTTCCCTGATAACTGTCAATGCTTACAGAACCCAGATGGGCAGTTTTTTTAATATGCTTATACGTTTCATCAACTGCTATAGCTTCTGCATCCATCCTGTATACATCCGCCGCAACATCCGCTGTATCTGCATAAAAACCACTTAAAAAAGATGGTGTAAATTCTTTCATATTCTTAACATCATATGGTGCTATAATTTCACTTATACCATCGTCAAAAGATGATGAGGCATCATATGAAAGTCCCTTATAATAGCAATCCACATCACCAGTAATATCATAATGATCTGTATATATATAATCGCCACTACGGTGGCTTTTTGAACCTTTAAGGCACACTGGACCCTTTTGTGCAATATAATATGTCCAGTACGGCATATATATCCCTCTGAATCCATCTATAAACTTCTCGTCTTTCAACTCCCCAGGTGCAAATAATGCATAACGCATCATGCTTTTATATGCACGCTTGCAGTCCTGCTTTGTTTTTGAAAATGGTATGATATACCCTGGCTTTAGTTCTTTTGTGACCCTGCTGGTAAGAATCGTCGATGCGCCGCAGAAACTACAGAAATTCGCTGCTGTATTATCAGTACTAAGTATTTCTCCTCCGCACTGCGGACACCTGAATACAGTAACATCATACTCAACGCTTTCCTGTGCATCATGTTCTTTGCTTATTTCATATGGATTGAAGCTATTACTACAGTGATCACATTTCAGCTGCTGCGATGGTATATCAAATATCAGTCTTCCTCCGCAACAAGGACATTGATACATATGGTTATCCCCCTTCACACATCATATAAAAGCCTTATTTACTTATATTCAATCAATATCACTAATATAATTATATACTACATCAGTACATTCTTCGCCTTATCAGTAATTTCTCTTTGATATGCGATCTCGTTTTCTATATTTCTAGCAACTTCATTAGCAGTATATGCTGCCTCTACAACTTTATTGAGAACATTTCCTATCTCATCCGCTTTTTCTTTCTGCTGGTTTGAATTCTCATATATATTTTTCATAGAATCTACTGTTTTTCCTACAGACTGTTGAACCATAGTTATGGTATCAGTTATTTCCTTTGATGACTTAGCTGACTGCGCTGCAAGATTACGCACTTCACTTGCAACTACTGCAAAGCCCCTTCCATGTTCACCTGCTCTTGCTGCCTCAATAGAAGCATTGAGCGATAGTATATTGGTTCTGTTTGATATAGATGATATAACACCAGCAAACTGTTCAATGTCTTTAGAAAGCTTTTCAAGTTCTTTTATTCTTGTTGCTGATTCCTCTGCTACTTCATTAAGTTCATCTATCATTTTAAGGATTTCTTCAACACTCGATATACTTTCCTTTACAAGATTAAGCGATGTATCAGATGAATTGATAACATCAAATGCATCCTTTTCAAGCTGTTCCTGTGATGAATCAAGTCCATCAAGTATTCCAGATAAATCATTAACCAGATTATTATTATCCATGGTATTCCTCCATATATATTATTATATTTGTGTTCATTCGTTAATGGCGCAAGAAAAGTAAATGTCTGCTTCGCAGCCGCTTCCTTTTCTTTTGCGCTCATTATATCAGGTTTATGGCTTCATTTACGTTATGTATACCAATAAGATTGATTTTATCATTATTTTTAATGTTTTTCAAGCAGACTGATGGCAATATACATGTCGTAAAACCAAGTTTTACGGCTTCATTCACTCTTTGCTGTACCTGGGTAACAGCCCTTACTTCTCCTGACAAGCCAACCTCTCCAAATATAACTGTTTTACTGTCAATCTCTTTATTCCTGAAGCTGCTCACAAGTGCTATAACAATTCCAAGATCTAGAGCCGGTTCCGTTACCTTTATGCCACCTGCAACATTTACATACGCATCACTTGATGACATTCTCATTCCTGCTCTTTTTTCAAGAACAGCCATAAGAAGATTCACTCTGTTATAATCCGTGCCTGCTGCTGTACGTCTTGGCATGCCAAAATTAGAATCACATACAAGTGCCTGCACTTCTACCATAAGCGGCCTTGTTCCTTCAACAAGACACACAACAACTGAACCTGAGGCTCCCTCCGGTCTTCCGTTAAGCATATATTCAGACGGATTAGCCACTTCGACAAGACCATCCTGACGCATCTCAAAAACCCCTATCTCATTAGTTGAACCAAATCTGTTTTTTACACTTCTTAAAATCCTATATGATGCATATCTGTCACCTTCAAAATAAAGCACTGTATCAACCATATGTTCAAGCACTCTTGGTCCTGCAACTACACCTTCCTTAGTTACATGTCCTACAATAAATATGGTTATATCCAACCCTTTTGCCAGCTGCATAAGGATAGATGTACTTTCTCTTACCTGCGACACACTTCCTGGTGCAGCAGATATTTCTTCTCTGTACATAGTCTGTATGGAATCTATAATAACAACCTTAGGCATCTCTTTCTTTAGGACCTGCTCTATAATATCCAGATTGGTTTCGCATAGTATTTTCAGATTATCGCTGCATTCACCTATTCTTTCAGCCCTAAGCTTAATCTGTGTCAGAGATTCCTCACCTGATATATACAAAACCTTATCTTTCGTATCTGAAATGTTATAACACATCTGAAGAAGCAGTGTTGATTTACCTATCCCGGGATCTCCTCCAACCAGAACAAGTGAGCCCTGGACTATGCCACCACCAAGTACCCTGTCAAGCTCTTTAATCCCTGTAAGTGTTCTCTCTTTTTCTTCTGTACTTATTTCTTTCAGGCTGACTGGATGGCTTGCTTTAGTTAAACTATCTTTTCTTACCACCGACAACCCTTTTACAGCCGTCTTACCTGCTACAGGTTCTTCAACAAATGTATTCCAGGCCTTACAAGCAGGACACTGGCCATACCATTTAGATGATTCATACCCACATTCACTACAAAAAAAAGCTGTATTTTTACTTTTTGCCACTTTTCCCTCCTTGCAACTTAAATAAAATGCTGCACCAGCATTGGTCAGACTATGACTTTATGCGCGGTGCAGCAATTTAATTATTATATTGTATTAATAATCATACACTTTATGCTTTAACTACTTCTACTCCGACAGCTTTGCCTTCCTCAAGACTTACTGAAAGAACTATCTTACCACCCATATTAGTAGTCATACTGCCTTCAAATGCACCATCAATTGTTACATTGTACGAAGCACCTTCCTCAAGCTCTACAGTAATCTGTGCATCTTCACTGCCTTCTACTTTGAATGATAAGCCTGTATCTGTCGCCTTAAAATTCATAACAGCTGTTCCTGGTACTGACTCATATACGAAAGAACCATTGCGCTCTAACTTAGTTATTTCCTTGAATGTTTTAACCTTATAAGTATCTCCACAATGTTCGAAATCCGATAACTTAGACTTAGTATCCAGCTCATAATTACCAAAGCTAAGAGTTCCATCCTTTTCTGAACGAATCAACTCATTAATTACTGGCATATTATTGTCCTCCTGCGTTTTTTACGATTTTATTATGTATCACAAATATAACCAACAGATTACTTTAAGAAACATAATAATTATTCATATTCTGATTATACATCAAATTGTATAAAAATGCTAGTATTTTACTAGTATTATTTGTTAACTTTTATCTGTTATATCCTCTTTTCAAAACAAAATCAAGCTTCTTATCTTTAACTGTAACTAATACTCTGTTACCAGCCTTTATCTTTCCTTCAAGAATTCTTTCTGCGAGTTCATCTTCAATCTCATTCTGGATAGTCCTTCTTAATGGACGTGCTCCATATTTTGCATCATATCCTTTGTCAACAATATATGCTTTAGCATCATCATCAAGTTCTACAGAAAGCTTCATCTGTTCCATAATCCTGTCGTTGATAGTTTTCATCATAATATCAACTATCTGTCCTATCTGTTCTTTCTTAAGCATATGGAATACTATAATGTCATCTATTCGGTTTAAGAACTCTGGTCTGAACATTCTCCTGACCTCATCCATAACCTTATTCTTCATATCATCGTGAATCTGTTCATCTGTAGACGATGAAGCAAAACCAAGAGATTTAGGTGCAACTATGTTTTCTGCACCCGCATTTGATGTCATAATAATCACCGTATTCTTAAAATCGACTACTCTTCCTGTTGAGTCTGTTATGTGTCCATCATCAAGTACCTGAAGAAGCACATTAAACACATCCGGATGGGCTTTCTCAACTTCATCAAAAAGCACTACAGAATACGGATTTCTTCTTACCTTTTCGCTTAACTGTCCACCTTCATCATATCCGACATATCCTGGAGGTGAACCTATAAGCTTAGATACTGTATGCTTTTCCATATATTCAGACATATCAACCCTTATTAGTGAATTATCTGTTCCAAACATCGCATCAGCAAGTGCCTTTGAAAGTTCTGTCTTACCAACACCTGTAGGTCCTAAGAAAAGGAATGACCCTATTGGCCTGTTAGGATCTTTAAGTCCTACTCTTCCTCTTCTTATCGCTTTGGCAACTGCGCTTACAGCCTCATCCTGTCCTATAACCCTGTTATGAAGTGTCTGTTCAAGATTAATAAGCTTCTCTGATTCAGCCTCTGCAATCTTTGTGACAGGTATCTTTGTCCACATGGCAACTGTCTTTGCGATAATATCCTCATCAACAACAAGCTCAGATGTATCCATCTGTTCTCTCCACTTATTCTTAAGCTTTTCAAGCCTTGTCTTTTTTCTTGCCTGCTGTTTCTTTATATCAGAGGCTTCATCATATTTTTCTTTCTTTATTGCAGCTTCCTTTTCCTGTGACAGCTCTTCAATCTGTTTTTCAAGTTTTTTAATATCTGCTGGTACAGCATATGCTAAAAGCCTTGTTCTTGATGATGCCTCATCTATAAGATCAATAGCCTTATCTGGAAGGAATCTGTCATTGATGTATCTTTTAGACAACCTGACTGCTGCCTTAACAGCCTCATCAGTTATCTTAACACTATGATGTTCCTCATACCTGCTCTTAAGTCCCATAAGAATATCAACAGCCTCTTCTTCTGTTGGTTCTTCAACCTTAACGGGCTGGAATCGTCTTTCAAGCGCTGCATCCTTTTCTATGTGTTTTCTGTATTCTTCAAGTGTTGTTGCACCTATAAGCTGAATTTCTCCTCTTGCAAGTGAAGGCTTTAATATATTAGATGCATCTATAGCACCTTCTGCACCGCCTGCACCTATAATTGTATGAATCTCATCAAGGAAAAGAATCACATTGCCAGCATTCCTTACCTCAGCTATAACTCTCTTTATCCTTTCCTCGAATTCACCTCTGTACTTAGAGCCTGCAACCATGCCTGATAAATCAAGTGTAACAAGTCTTTTATCCTTGATAGTTTCAGGGACTTCCCCTTCCACTATACGTAAAGCAAGCCCCTCTACAACAGCTGTTTTACCAACTCCCGGTTCGCCTATAAGACATGGATTATTCTTTGTCCTTCTTGATAATATCTGGATAACTCTCTGGATTTCTGCATCTCTTCCTATAACAGGATCCAGTTTTTTCTGTCTTGCAAGCTCTGTCAGATCCCTGCTATACTGATCCAGCATTGCAGTTGCCCTTTTATCCTTCTGCCTGATACGTCCATTCTGGAAATCCTCACGTAAACGTGATACATCCTCTCCCATGCCTTCAAGAAGCTCTGTATATATTTTCTTAACAGATACACCCATAGTATTAAGAAGTCTTGATGCAACACTATCGGTTTCCTTTAATAGAGCTATCAATATATGCTCAGTTCCTATACTGTCTGCATTGAATCTTGACGCTTCATTACCTGCATTTACAAGAATTTTTTTTACTCTTGGAGTATATACTGCCGGCTCCTTAACGCTGACTGCGCAATCAGGGGCTATAAGCTGATATATAAGATTAAGCACCTTATTCTCTGTAACATCATTGTTTAAAAGAACCTTACCTGCCAGGCAGTCCTCTACCTGTATAAGTCCAAGCAGCAAATGCTCCGAGCCTATATAACAATGTCCATTAACCTCTGCAGCAAATGCAGCCTGTTCAAGAACTCTTCTTGCCTGGTCTGTGAATTTATTCTGCATGTCTTTCCTCTCTTTCCAATCCTTTAACCGATGCCATGGTCAGGAATTCTTTCACCATAAACATCACATAACTATAAAACACCTCTAAATTTCTTTAGTATAATTCCATATAAGCCAAAATATGTTACAAGTGCAACAACAAGTGCAACAATAACTGAAATAGCATTTGATGATGTAGCATTATACATCATATTATATGATAATATTGTGAACACTCCCATAAATGCTGAACATATAAATGGTCTTGCAAATATCTTCATAACAGGCAGCCTGTAACCCTCTTCCCGGTACAATGTTATAAGATTCAATATAAATATAATAACAGGAAATGAAGCATTACCTATAACAAGAGCATATATTCCAAGATCTGTTGTGAATAACAACACTACTACAAGCACTATATGAACAACAAGTGATATAAATGAATGATACATCGGAGATTTCACTTTATCAACTGCCTGAAGTGCTGAGCTTGTGACTGTGGAAAGTGTATAAAAAACTATAGCAACAGCTCCAAGCTTTAACATCATCCCACCCTGCACGCTATCATATCTTGCAAACAAAAGCCTGATAATCGGCTCACCAATCGTAAACAATCCTATAAATGAAGGTACAGCAACAAACATATTAGTCTTTAATGTCTTTGTCAGCTTTGAATATATACTCTCCTTATCCCCTGTTGTATAAGAGGCCACAATACTTGGAAGCATCGATGCTGAAAGTGCCGAAGCTATACCCTGCGGTATACTTATAAGAAGTGTATAACTTGAGCTGAAATTACCAAGATCCCTTGTAATATTAGCTGATGCACCTCTTACAACCATTATATTACTAAACAAAACATCATCTAAAAGAGCACTTATCTGATAAAATGTCTGACTAAGAATAATAGGCAACATAGTTACAATAATAGTCTTATATATATATTGATTAGTATCTCTCCAATCAGGACTATTATCCCTTGCGACCATCCTCATAAACTTAGGACGGTACAACATATACAGAAATACAAAAAAAACAAGAGCCGTCAATGCTCCCATCGCAGTTCCCAATGTACTTCCTGCTGCTCCATATGCTGCGGTATTACTTGCTGATACATATGCTTTCATAAGCATATATCCAGCCACAATACTAACCACAGCATTCACAAGCTGTTCTATAATCTGTGAAACAGCTGTTGGTATCATAGTTCCCTGTCCCTGAAAGAACCCTCTTAGCACCCCTAATATTGCAACAAGAAATATAGTTGGTGCCAGTACTCTTAATGGAATCGCAAGTCCAGGTATACCACCACCATATACGACATTTTCTATAAAGCCAGCTCCAAAAAATACAAGAAGCGCAGCTGCTCCACCCATGATAACTCCTATGATCACTGAGCATCTGAGTACTTTAGCAGCACTCTTATACTTTTTCTTTGTAAATCTTGCAGAAACAAGCTTTGATACTGCCATAGGAAGTCCATATGATGAAAGAACAAGCATTATATTGTATACATTAAATGCTGTTCCGTATATTCCATTTCCTTCACTTCCTATAATATTCAGGACTGGAATTCTATATACCATTCCTATTATTCTTACAAATATTCCAGCCATTGCAAGTATGGAACCCTGCAGAATAAAATTACGTTTATTTTTAGATGACATTGTTACAATCCTCTTATCTGATCTTAAAGTCTGCTAACATCCACTTACCATCCTGTTTTACGAATATGTAAGTTAATGCAATATCATATGTAGTACTTCCCGATGACCAGTTTACATTAAGCTTGTAATCCACGTTGCATGAATAACAATCATCAGAATATTTTCTGAAATTACTTATATTTTCATCAGTTATATTGTATGTAAATGTCCTTCCTATAAGATAAACATCTATAGCCGGAATATCACTCATATATTCTTTAGCAGTTCCAATCATATAACCAGACAAAGTTGTAAGGCTGCCTCTGTTGATCATATACTTTCCATAGTTCTTAGCAACAAGTAATATATGCTGTTTTTCCTCTTCAAGCAAAGAATCATCACCAGGATAATATGCAACATAGCCCTCTTTATCAAGCTCTGTAGAAAGTTCTTTTCCAGATGAATACACTTTAACGTCTGGAGCTGTAAAAAGGCCTGTAATTTCATATATATCATTAACTGGTGTATCCACATAGTCAGATACATGCTTACACAAATCCACGCTGCCCTCGCCTGTTATATAGTCTGACGATACCTTTACACCATTCAGTTCTACATCACTTCCCTTTGGTACTGTAACTTTAACCGCACGGCTCTTGTCCTGTGCATTAACATTAAAGTTGATGGAAGAAATCTTCCATTCTGTGAACTTATGTGCATTTTTCCTGCTTTCATCAAGACTCACACTTGCTATTTTATCATCATCTGCATACAAAACATACACAGGTGTGCTTTCTGAATATTCTCCAGCCTTTTTCTTATAGCTTATCTGTTTTCCTTCAAATGTATCTCTAAAATAATCTGATACTATACTTTCTGTTTCAAATTCACCGAGTAATCCACTTTTCTTAATCCACTCTCCGACATTTCCCTTTTCAATATGGGCAACAAGCGTATCCATCGTATTAGCCGGACGTCCTGACTCATAATCCTTAAGAAAACCATGTAAAATCACTAATGCAGCAGCTATTATAACTATCAATGCAGATGCATATATTATCAGGAATTTCTTAAATGAAGAAAGTCTTTTAAAAGGATTCTTCTTATTATCTTTTACGTTGTTATTCATATCTGACATATATTCTCCATTCCATTATCACATTTACTTAATCAAAAACGCTGTTGGAAGTGTTCTTGGACCTGTTGGTGAATATGGCTTATTGATAACCTCACCATTATAATACATCTGTGTTGATGTTCCTCCATCCATAGCAGATGCATTTACCGCCCCATATTGAAGCATTATATCCTGAAGATCTGAGAATGAAGCCCCAAGGCTTGTAACCTGTCTTCCATCAACAACAAGAAGAAGGATGGCACCATCAGCTCTCTGCCCTATAGCTGTTCGCGGATTAAGTCCACCACCAACGCCATCAACATCCTGTGCTTCTCCATTGATAATCAGAAATGGACCTATATCACTACTTACATTGACACAATCTCTTATTCCAAGCTCCTGTGCCTTTGCAGCTGTCATATTACCCATAACAAGCTTGTTATCAAATGTTATTCCAGTAACATGATACATTTCACCGGCAGTTCCTTTTAAGACATTACCATCAACCATAACAAGTCCTATAGGCATCGCTGTCTGTGGTGTTGAATCTACGAACTCTCCACCATTGATACCTGCAACTGCATCATATCTTTGTGCTATCTCTGAAACTGTCCAGCCCTTTTCAAGCTTAAACTCTGGAACAGTACCAACAAAAAGTCTTGATGGATCCTTTATAACCATAAGCTTTCCACTGTAAGCTTCTGCCTTTATATCAACCACATAAAGATCCTCTTCATCACTTGTTTCAGAATTGCCTATTACAACAAGGCTTGAATCTGTTATATCTGTTGTATCTTTAACCGAATTCTCTTCTTTTATCTTGTCGATTTCTTCCTGTGAGCAGAACCAGTTAGCCATAAAACCAAGCTCTCCTGTCTCCTGTAGTGACATAATAAACTGTTTCTTTGCAACCTTTGATGGACCCCATGCAAGCATAGCCATAACACCATACAGACCGACAACAAGAATCACTATTGTCGTAAGCAAAGTAGCACCAACCCGGCCTAACCATTTTAATACATTCTTTTTCATCATTTTCCTCATTCTAATAAAATTTATTTAAATACCCATCTTTTCTGTATATTGTAGCTCACAACGAACAAAACAACGTCTACAATTATCTTGGTTATACCTACTGCTGTAGTACCAAGCATAAGCATTTTAGTAAACAAAAAGACGAGAAGATATGATACTGCCATCTGGCAGAACCACAGTATATAATATCTTACTGCTGCTGCCTTAACATCTTTATCTGACTTAAATACATGTTTTCTGTTCATTGTAAAATTAAATACAGATGATATTATTCTTGCCACAACTGTGCTGAACAGCAGCCTTAATGATATTGTAAACATAACAAGAAAAATATCAAGTAAATTAAATATTAAATTATCTATAACCCACGATGCAAGTGAGCTTAGCACATACTTTAACGCTGTTGCCGAAAAAGTATATCTGAATATGACCTTATATATTTTTATTGAATCCTTAACCGGATTGAAATGCGTAGATGCATTTTCTTCTATGTAAACAGTCTTAATGGGCACCTCCATATAAGGTATCGATGACCTCTTAAACTCCAGAAGCATTCTTGTTTCATATTCAAAACGTTCCCCTTCAATATCACAAAAGGTCTGTAGAAACTTATAAGGTATGGCTCTTAATCCTGTCTGTGTATCTGATATAGCCAGTCCACACATAGCTTTAAACACAAAGCTTGTAAGGTTATTGCCAAACCGGCTTTTAAAAGGAACATCATCTCCATCAAATGTTCTTACTCCAAGTACAACCTTATCCTGCGAGGCCATAGCTTCACAACAGTTCATTATATCGTCAGCCTGATGCTGGTTATCACCATCTACTGTAACTACTCCAATATAACCTTCCCTGTTTTTTATACAATATTCAAAGGCAGTTTTTAAAGCTCTTCCTTTTCCTCTATTAACTTCATGAGTAAGAATAGTGCATTCATCATACGTCCCCACTTTTTCAAAAGGCCACATATGACTCTTGTCACTTCCGTCATTAACTAATATTATATCCTTGAATCCCTTCTTTACAAGTGAATCCACTACTGTAACCAGCTTGTCATCCGGATTCAGTGAAGGAATAATAACTGATACTTTCATATCCTTACGCTCCTATCTATGTATCTGTATAGTCTGAACACACATACCCCTTGATGATATAATAATTTTATAAATATTGCAATATTTCAAAAAAAATAAGTAACACTAACAAGCCTGCATTCATATTATTGTATTGTAAATGTTTTAATCGGAGGATTTTTTATGAGTGATTTAGCAGCAACAAACTGCGGAGGATGCAACGGATGTGGAGATTGTGGTTGTGGTGGAAACAACTGCATCTGGCTTATTATTCTCTTACTTCTTTTTGATAACAATGGCGGAGGATGCAATAGCGGCTGCGGTGGATGTGGAAACAATAACTGTATCTGGCTTATATGCCTTCTTCTCTTATGTGGCGGCTGTGGTGACTGCGGCAGTACATTAGGCTTTGGTGGATGTGGCTGCAATGGTGGCTGCGGATGCAATAACGGCTGTGGCTGCTAGACTGCATTTGCCTGAATAATTCTTATCTACTGATATAATATTTTATTACAGCCATATTGCATACACCTGCTTGATATTTTGCCATTGATTTATAAGCACGCATTATTCACATTATCTACAGGTGTAAAGCTATATGGCTGCTTTTTATTGTCTGCAGCTGCCTTAAAACTGCTTATATTTAATTTATTGATGTCATATGCTTAGTTTTTCTGAATATATTTATATAAATCAATATAGGACTACTGTATATTATGTCTAAGTCGATTCCCATGACAGAATTTGATATGATAACCCAGCCTGATTATATCCAGCTTCTTAAAGCTATTCTTCCCTTTATGGAATACAATATGCAACGCAGCATTTCCACTCTTATCCGTACCAGTGAACTTAAAAACACGATACGTTTCTATAGTTCACCCGTCAACTGTAACATATTTAAATCCTGCTGTAACAGCAGCGGTATAAACTTCAACACTCCCATAAGCGAAATACTTGGAAACGAACAGCTTATAAACACAGTAAAAACTTATTGTTCTGGAAATATAGTAAATATGATTAATACATACAGAAACTTAAACAAAATGTCTGATATGTTTAATATGATGGATATATTTAATAACTCTTCCAGCAATAACTCTTCTAGCAATAACGATGAAATTCATAACGATAAAAATAATAACGATGGAAACAATAACTATAAAAGTAACAGTTCCATAAATACTTCTGACATGCTTGGAAATATTATGAATTCCAGCCAGAAAGATCTGTATAACGAATATATAAAACAGCTTGATTCCCTCGACTTTAATGTAAGCCAGAATGAATCCAGATGATAAGGCTGGCTGTTAAACTGCTAACAAATATACATATTTGTTCTACACACTTCATATCTATATATGTAAACATATTGACAGAGGTAAGAATATAGTTATGTCAGAAACTGATTTTAGAAAGCAGCTGCTATTAAATGAATTCAAGACACTATCCAAAGGAAAAAGTAAGGAAGAACTGCTTCCTCTTGTATTCGCATTAAGCCAGAAGGCAAAACAGGCTGGTATACAATTTACAAAGCAGGATTGTGAAATGATATATAAGCAGATAGTTCCAGGTGGAAATATACCAGAATGATTGATTAGCTTGCATGTGAATATGACCCTAATTGACATTTTACAATTAGGGCCATGTTTATAGTTAAATCCATGTTATGTGAATATATGCAAAACCTGCAATATAGCTTTTATTTTGCAACAATATTTACAATCTTGCCAGGTACATAGATTTCCTTAATTATATTACCTGTAATCTTGCCTTCTACTGCCTTTTTAGCCTTTTCAAGGACTGAATCCTTAGCTTCATCAACTGCTATAGATATAGTTCCTTTAACCTTACCATTAACCTGGACACCTATCTCTACAGTATCTTCCTTGCAGGCTTCTTCATCGTATGCTGGCCAGCTTTCATATGCTATAGTATCATCATGTCCTAATACACTCCACATTTCTTCACCAGCATGTGGACATATACATGAGAACATCTTTATGAATCCTTCAGCATATTCCTTTGAACATCTGCCAAGCTTAGTTGCAGCATTCATAAATATCATCATCTGGCTGATAGCTGTGTTAAAACCAAGCTTTTCAAAGTCATCTGTAACCTTCTTAACTGTCTGGTTATACACCTTTTCAAGCTCTTTAACATCCTCATCAACAACGTTACCCTCAGTTGTAAAGAAATTCCATACCTTACCAATGAATCTTCTTGCACCTTCAACACCCTGCTGGCTCCAAGGCTTAGAAGCCTCAAGAGGGCCCATGAACATTTCGTAAAGTCTTAAAGTATCAGCACCATACTCTCTTACGATATCACTTGGATTAATAACGAATTCTGGGAATCTCTTACCCATCTTGATACCGTTTGAACCAAGAATCATACCCTGGTGAACCAGCTTCTGGAATGGCTCTGCAACTGGTGATATGCCTTTATCATATAGATATCTGTTCCATATTCTTGAATACATAAGATGTCCAACTGCATGCTCTGGTCCACCGATATAAAGATCTACTGGAAGCCAGTGTTTAAGAAGTTCTGGGTCACAAAGCTCCTTATCGTTATCTGGGTCAATATATCTCATATAATACCAGCTTGAACCTGCCGAACCTGGCATTGTTGAAGTTTCTCTCTTACCCTTAAGTCCGTTATGCTCATACTTCTTCCATTCTGTAGCATTTTCAAGAGGTGCCTGTCCATTCTTACCTTTGTAGTCTTCAAGCTCTGGTAAGATAAGTGGAAGTTCGTCGTCATCAAGGACATGAATCTGTCCATCCTCAAGATATACGATAGGCACTGGCTCACCCCAGTATCTCTGTCTTGCAAATATCCACTCTCTGAAGTGATAGTTAGCCTTTCTTCTTGCTACTCCCATCTTTTCAAGCTTCTGGGTAATAGCTTCCTTAGCCTCTTCTACTGTAAGACCTGTGAATTCCTCTGAATTGATAAGCTTGCAGCCCTTGCCAAGGTAATCGTATTTCTCAAATGCCTTCTCTGATACATCAGCACCATCAATAACCTGTATTCTAGGAATATTATGTGCTTCTGAATACTCAAAATCTCTCTGATCGTGGCTTGGAACAGCCATAACAGCACCTGTACCATAGTTAGCAAGAACGAAATCACCAATGTATACAGGAACCTTCTTACCATTAACAGGATTAACAGCGTAGATTCCCTCAAGAACACAGCCTGACTTAGTCTTGTTAAGCTCTGTTCTGTCCATATCATTCTTTTTAACTGTTTCTGCTATATAAGCTTCTACCTCTTCTTTGTTCTGGATTCTTGGCATAAGCTCCTTAACGATATCTCCATCTGGTGCAAGCACCATAAATGTAATACCGTATATAGTTTCAATACAAGTAGTAAAGATAGAGAAATCTCCACCACCATCAATCTTAAAGTCAACTTCAACACCTTCTGACTTACCTATCCAATGTCTCTGCATTTCCTTAGTTGATTCTGGCCAGTCAATATGTTCAAGTCCCTCAAGTAACTTATCTGCAAATGCTACCTGATCGATAACCCACTGCTTCATGTTCTTTCTTACAACAGGGTATCCACCACGTTCTGACTTACCATCAATAACTTCATCGTTTGAAAGAACTGTACCAAGTTCTTCACACCAGTTCACTGGCATATCTATATACTTAGCATAACCATCAAGATATAACTGCTTGAATATCCACTGTGTCCACTTATAGAACTTAGGATCACTTGTTGCTAAAGTCTTGCTCCAGTCATAATCAAAACCTAGCTCCTTAAGCTGCTTAGTGAATGTTTCTATATTTTTTTGTGTAAATCCGTTAGGATTGTTACCTGTCTTAACAGCATACTGTTCAGCTGGAAGTCCAAATGAATCATATCCCATTGGATGAAGTACATTATATCCCTGCATTCTCTTCATACGTGAAGTGATATCTGTAGCTGTATATCCCTCTGGATGACCTGCATGAAGACCTACTCCTGATGGATAAGGGAACATATCAAGCGCATAGTACTTTGGCTTTGAAAAGTCCCATACATCTGTTTTAAATGTTTCATGTTCTGCCCAATACTTCTGCCACTTTGGCTCGATAGACTTGGGATTATAAGTTGTTGTATTAGCCATCTTAAAACCTCATTCCTGCACCAGCCATACATCTCTGGTGCTTTCAATCACATATTTACTCACTTTCAAATATTATCACAATGAAAGGATTTGTCAATAACTGACCACTTCTTTATATGCTCTTATCAACCAGAATTTTCACAAAATTTCACAGTTCAATAATCCTACACAATATAAGCGGATAGTATGTAAAGTCATCATTAACTGTACATATCTATCCGCTTACTTAACCCTCATCTTTAATCTGTATCTCACCTTTATCAATGCAATACCATACTTGATCTTAATCTATTTCTTTACTTTTCCTTTAGCATAGCTTCAAGTTCAGCTATTCTTTCTAGATCTTTTAAATGTTGTTCTTCATATTGTTCCTTTTTTATACTAAACTGTTCCTTCTGGCTGTCTAGTATCTTTTGTTTTTCCTGGATTTCCTTCTTCAGATTATTTTCCATCTCCTGATATTTTTTTCTATATTCATCCACCATAAGTACTGCCGTATTGTGATTAAGTATTCTCAATGCCTCTGAAAACATACTTAGCACCTCCTCTGGTTTTGCAAGATATTCGTTCATCTCATCAAATATCTGCGATAATTCTGGAAATACTTTCTGGGATGAAAGTGCTGTAATAATGGGAAATCTAAATTATTATCGCTATGTATATTGATAATATATTTATAACACAGCAACATCATATTGTCAACAAATAGAATATTTTATGTGCCAATCAATATATTAGTATCTATAAAATAAAATATTTTATAGATCTTATCTATTTACATTACCGCTTTAAAGTGTTAAACTCATTAAAAATATTTCAAAACATTTATTTTACTGAATTAAACGAAACAAAGAAACGAGGTTAAATATATTATGGATTGCAAAGTTGGTTTTATAGGCTTCGGTCTTATTGCAGGCTCTATAGCACATTCACTTAAGGAATCAGGCAGCAATTATACTATTATAGCTACAAGCAGAAGGCTTGGACCTGTATATGAAGCTAAAAAAGATGGAGTTGTAGACGAAGTTCTTGACTCTGTTGATAACAGATTATCTGATTGTGATTTTATAATACTATGTACACCTGTTATAACTATGAATGATTATCTTAAACAGTTAAAAAGCATTGCGAAAAAAAGTTGTATTATAACGGATGTTGGAAGTGTCAAAACTTCAATACATAACACTGTTAAAGAGCTTGATATGGAAGATGTTTTTATTGGTGGTCATCCTATGGCTGGTTCAGAGCTCACAGGTTATGCCAACTCATCTTCCGCAATAATGAAAAATGCCCGCTATGTTATCACACCAACATCAAAAACTACTAAAGAACAGCTTGAACGCTTCAAAGCACTTGTGTGTGATATGAAAGCTAATCCGATTATCATGGACTATACAATCCACGATAAAAGTGTAGCTGCCATAAGCCACCTTCCACATCTTATATCAACAGCACTTGTAAAGCTCGTATCTGAACAGGACGATGACGACAAGCATATGCAGCAGTTAGCAGCTGGAAGTTTTCGTGATATGACAAGGGTAGCCGCTTCATCTCCTGAAATGTGGGATCAGATATGTGCTTCTAACTCACAAGATATAAGCGTACTGCTTGGTGACTATATAGACATATTAAGTGAAATCAAGAAAAATATTGATAACAAAACCCCAGGATATGTTAATGAACTTTTTGAAATGTCAAGGGAATATAAGAATTCATTTAAAAAATAGTATATACATCTATATATCAATTTGTATAGTTTTTGCCATTAATTTATTCAAAAATAATACTCGGTCGCAACCGAGTCGGTTGTGACTGAGTATTCTATAAAATCCACAAGTATAATTATCCGATTTCATTAAATCCAGTTTAATCCACTGCATACAATTCATTAAGTTCAACAAGCTTCACTTTTTCCCTTTGCTGACAACTAAATCCAGACCTTGATATAAATACATACTTATAACAGTTAAGTCCTGTTGCTTCCACCTGACTTATTTCTTTTTCTATAATCTCATCTGTCACTGGTGTCTTTTTAAACTTTACTTCGTAAAATATATATCCATTTTCATCTTCTGTAACAACGTCAAACTCTCCATTGGTATGTTCTACTGGATTATCATAATAGTATTTTCCAATCTTTTCAAATACAGGTTCTATATTCCCTAATCTGTTCATTCTTATCAGATACTGACTGCATATTGTTTCAAATATATGTGGTACATAATGCTCTTCAAAGTCTGTTTCTATATATTTTTTATAAAACACCTCTGAGTCCATTATCTTCATCTGAGATGAATATTTGAAAATATATCTATAGTAAAATAGTGAAAGATTATCCGAAATATAATATCCTGCCTTCTTTTTATTATTACCATCATTAATCGGTGCTGTTTTCACCACAACTTCCATTCTCATTAGCTTATCAAGAACATCTACAAGTGTTGGTCCACTTGAAACGTGTGATTGTGACAATATATCACTGTACCTTGTATATCCTCTCGAGAGTGCTTCAAAAACTTCATTCGCATTTGTTATCTTAGATATCTCTGCATTCAAATACATTGAAACCTCATTCTCAAGTCTTGCCCCAGAAGATGCAATCAATTCAATAATATTATCTTTAACACTTTTAGAGTCATCAATCAGACGGTTATAATATGGAATCCCCCCAAATACAGAATATATCCTTACTTTATCCTCCACAGAGAAATTCGGATAAAAATAGGCTGACTCATAATAGTCCATCTGTTTTAAATCTATAGTCAGGTCTACCCTTCCATATAAAGGATTCGAATGTTCTAAAAGTGAACGCATTACTTCAACATAAGAACCTAGTATTATCAACGTAATCTTTGAAGTATCTTTATATTTATCAACCAGCGACTGCAATATGCTATCCATTCCCTTGATATTTTCCCTTAAGTATGGATACTCATCCAGAACAAGAATAATCTTTTCTTTAACAGATAGCTCAAAAATATATTTAAGCACCGCTTCTATATCACTAAAGCCCAGCTTCGGCAATCCCATAATCTCCGATACTATCTCACCAAGACCTGCCGCATTACCAGCTTCTGAAACCTGCTTGCACTCATAATAAAAGCTTTTAACATTATTTCTTTTAACAGCCTGCTTCACAAGCTCACTCTTGCCAACACGTCTTCTTCCATATATTAAAGAAAATGTTAATTCATCTGTATTAATAACTCTGTCAAGTCTCTTAAGCTGTTCTTCCCTTCCTATAAATTTCATACATCCTACCCTCCAAGAGTTTACTTTTATATAGAAAGTATATCATTATATTCTAATAATGTAAACAAAATACTCGGTCGCAACCGAGTCGGTTGTGACCGAGTATTATTCCACTAACAACTTAAGCACTTATTTTTTATTATACCCTGAAGCACCCTCCACCAATAAACTCTCTCATTATAGAGTTGATTGGAACATTGCCTGACTGACAAGGAAGGAAGTACGCTAAGAACTTTAACAGTCTCTTTGCCTCCTGATATTCCGGGTCATCCTCTGTTATTGAGAATAGCAGCGGCTCTACTATCGGCTTTAAAACACACAGCTCATACGCAAGTGCTGAGTTAAACATAACATCAGCTTCCTCCTGATAAGGAAAGATATTCTTTTCCTCACCTTTTCTTACTGACTCCCACATAGAAAGTGTTTTTTTAGCAGAAGCACCTCTCGTCCTGTAATCCCTCGCCATACGTCTTACAAGACGACCGTCAGTCGTTGCCACTCTGTTATGCTCGTCAACATTAAGCTGTGTAAGTGCACTTATATAGATTTTAAACTTACTTTCAACTGGAAGTGCGTAAGATAACTCATCATTAAGGCAGTGTATGCCTTCAATTACAAGAATATCTTCATCTCCAAGCTGTATATATTCACCATTATACTCTTTTTTACCTGTAAGGAAATTAAACTGAGGTATCTCGACCTTTTCTCCCCTAAGCAGTGCATTCATATGGTCATTAAAAAGCTTTATATCTATTGCATGAATATCCTCGAAATTATATTCTCCATTCTCATCCAGAGGTGTCTGTTCCCTCTCAACGAAATAATTATCAACACCTATTGCGTGTGGCTTAAATCCACTTGCACGAAGCTGTATTGACAATCTGTGTGAAAATGTTGTCTTGCCAGATGATGATGGTCCGGCTATCATAATAAATTTAACGCCTTCCCTTTCTTTTATCTGATTAACAATCTCAACAATCTTCTGCTCCTGTAATGCTTCCTGAACAAGAATAAGTGAATTAATATCCCCGCTTATTATATGCTTATTCAATGATGCAACTGTATCAACACCAAGCATATCTGCCCACTCGCTTCTTTCCATAAGTACATTAAAAAGCTTAGCCTGTGGTGCAAATTCCGGCACTATTTCAGGATTCTCTTTAGTTGGTAACTGGAGAACAAATCCCTTGTCATACTGGAATATGTCAAATGTCTTTAATATTCCTGTATTAGCTGCCATATAACCATAGAAGTAATCGTAATAACCCTCTATGCTGTATACATTAACATAAGAACTAATTCTATATTTGAATAACTGTGTCTTATCTTCCATTCCGAACTTCTTGAACAGCTTAATAGCCTCTGATGTCTTCATTCCCTGCTTCTTAATAGGCAGATTTTTCTTAACATCGGCTCTCATAAGTTCTTTCACATCATTAAGAAATTCTTGTGTGATTACAAAATCTCCTTTTATATCACAATAAAGACCTTTACTAAGCGAGAACTCAACAGTAACTCTCTTAATTCTATTATCTGTATCAAGCTTATGTATTGCATTGAGCATTAAAAGAAGAACACTTCTTTTATATGCCTCATTTCCCACTGCCTCTCCTACTGTAATGAATTCCACTTTTTCATCAGTTATATCCATATCTGATATCTCTGTAAGCCTGCCATTTACATTGGCAAGAATAATATCATACTTGTAATCCTTTGCAGCATCTGCTGCCATCTGCGATAAAAGCATTATTATTACTCCTTCCATCTTCCTAATGCCTTATTAATAACAGCAATATCTTCATCTATAGCATGTATTCTGCTCTTTATCGATATTGATTGTTCCTTATTATTAATAAGACTATTTCTAATATTGTTACAGCTTGTCAGTTCCTTATTAAGATATTCGTAAAGCACCTCTGACTTATTATCCAAAAGATATCTTCCATATCTTAATTCTTCCTCTGCGTAGGCTGTTATCTTTTTCTTATCATTATCTTCCTTGTCATAATCTTCCTTGTGACTATCATTGTTATGAATATCTCCTGCAGCAGCTGCATTTTCATAAATGTTATTTTGTTGAATATTAGTTACATTTAGATAATATTCATCTTGTGTGTTGTATACACAGTCAAATATAAAATAATATTTTCCATCTTCTAAAAGCATATGTTCTGACTTAATATATATGCCTGTTTCAAGAAGATATTTTCTAAAATCCCTTAGTTCTGACTGTGCAGATAAGACAAGCTGTGTATTATCCCCCAGCTTGTCTATACCTGCTTTTAATATATTCTTCATGAGCTTTCCACCCATGCCGCATATTGTTACTGTATCAACATCGCCTTTATTAATCCCTTTGAGCCCATCACAAAGCTGTGTAGTTATCTTATCTGAAAGACCATATTCATCAATGTGAAGCTTTGCACGCCTTAATGGTTCTTTTCGTACATCACACGCATATACTTTATTACTTATCCCGTTCTGAACAAGATATATAGGAAGATATGCGTGATCCGTGCCGATGTCAGCCACCCTTGCACCTTTATTAACAAGACCTGCAACACATTTCAGTCTTTCCGATATATTAATAATATTGTTCATACATTTTTCCTGTTGATTTATTATACTATATTAAATCATCCTTTATCATGACACAATCATAAATAGAAATCTATATTCAGGTTTTTATTATTGAATTCTATCCTTAAATATTATTCCTGGACATTGATTAGTCAAGATAATCCTTAAGCTTACGGCTTCTGCTTGGATGTCTAAGCTTTCTTAACGCCTTGGCTTCAATCTGTCTGATACGCTCTCTTGTTACGTTGAATTCCTTACCAACCTCTTCAAGAGTTCTTGCTCTTCCATCATCCATGCCAAAACGAAGTCTTAACACCTTCTGTTCTCTTTCTGTAAGTGTTCCAAGCACCTCTACAAGCTGTTCCTTAAGAAGAGTAGATGCTGCTGCTTCTGCTGGTACAGGCACATTGTCATCCTGTATAAAATCTCCAAGATGGCTGTCTTCCTCTTCACCTATAGGTGTTTCAAGCGATACAGGCTCCTGTGATATCTTCTGGATTTCTCTTACTCTTTCAACCGGAATATCCATAGTCTCTGCTATTTCTTCTGGAGATGGTTCTCTTCCTAACTCCTGTAAAAGCTGTCTTTGTACTCTTACAAGCTTGTTGATAGTTTCTACCATATGAACAGGTATACGTATAGTACGTGCCTGATCAGCTATAGCTCTTGTAATAGCCTGTCTTATCCACCATGTTGCATATGTTGAGAACTTATATCCTTTACGATAATCAAACTTTTCAACAGCTTTGATAAGACCTAAGTTACCCTCCTGGATAAGATCAAGGAACTGCATGCCTCTGCCGACATAACGCTTTGCAATACTTACAACAAGACGTAAGTTGGCTTCCGCAAGTCTCTTCTTGGCTTCCTCGTCACCCTCTTCCATTCTCTGTGCATATTCTATTTCTTCTTCTGCACTAAGAAGAGGCACCTTACCTATTTCCTTCAGATACATTCTTACAGGATCTTCAAGTCCGATTCCATCTGGTACAGAAAGATCTATCTTTTCTATATCGATATCATCTTCATCCGAAAGAATAATATCATCTTCTACATCTCCATCATCATCATTCATCTTGACATCTATATTGCAGCCTTCAAGAAACTCGAACACCTTTTCCATCTTATCAGCTTCAAAATCTGTATCCTGGAAATAATCCATAATCTCCTTATAATCAAGGACATTCTTTTTCTTTCTGGCTATAGCAAGAATCCCCCTGCACTTTTCCATGAATTTTTCCTGTATAATTCTTGCCTGTTCCTCTTCTGAAAGCTCTGGCTGTGCAGCTTCCTCCTTCTTTGACTTCTTAGGTTTCTTTGCTGCCACAGCTTCATCAGCTTTCTTTTTAGTTGTCTTCTTAGTTTCCTTTAATTCTTCCTCGTTTAAGTTTTCCTTCTTTACTGCCATTACAATGGTCCACCTTTCGCATGTATTATAAACTAATGTGAATATTATTTAACTTCATCTGTCTGCCTATGATATCCTGCATAGTCTTTGCATCTGCTGCATGTTCAAGCTTATAATCAAGGCTGCTCTTCTTAACCCTTAGTACTGTATCATTAAGTGTTTTTTCTCTTTCTGACTTACTAAGCGACTCGCTTAATTCAGCGCTGAACATCGCCGCTATCTCACTATGCATATCACCATCGCTATATGAGCCAATAATAGCTGCCGGATTAACACTTCCAGTTTCATATTGTTCATATACCTTTGATGCAACATCTTTAAACAATGGATCTATAAAATCATCTGGTTGTATATATTCACTGACTTTATCATATATATCACCATCCTCAATCATCCACGTAAGCAGAATCTTCTCTGCCTGCCTTATTCCATCTTCCTTTTTCTTTCTTGCCGGTTCCATCCGCCTGACAGGCTGTGTCTGTCTTGGTATTATTCCACCCTGGCTTCCTATCCTTATAACCATTTCACGCATACCATCCTCTGGTATCATAAACTGACGGCAGACAGCTTTCATATAGTTATCTCTTTCAAGTTTCTCACTAAACTGTACAAGCTTATTAGCAACTTCTCTTTCAAATGCTGTCTCACTCTCCGGGTCACTTCTGTTATAATTCTTCTCTATAATACCGATTTCATACATAAAGCTGTTTTCTGCTTTATCTATACGCTCCTGAAATGCTTCAGTTCCTAAAGCCTTGATAAACTCATCCGGATCCTTATATGGCCTCATATTAATAACCTTAGTAGAAAGTCCTGCTTCTTTTAATATAGGTATGGCTCTTAAAGCTGCCTTTACCCCTGCTTCATCGCTATCATAAGTTATAAGGACATTATCTGTATATCTTTTCATAAGACGGGCATGTCCAGGTGTGAGTGCTGTACCAAGCGATGCTACCGCCTGATTAAAGCCTGCCTGATGCATAGATATAACATCCATATAGCCTTCACATATTATAAGATTATTCTTTCTTGAACTTCTTGCAACATTAAGTCCATAAAGATTCTTACTTTTATCAAAAAGCTTTGTTTCCGGAGAATTCAGGTACTTTGGCTTTCCATCTCCCATAACACGACCACCAAAACCTATAACCTTATTGTTTATATCCATGATTGGAAATATTACCCTGTTCCAGAACTTTTCCCTTATTCCCTTTTCATAAGTGAACAGACCTGACTCTTTTAAGAGCTCATCATCATACCCTTTTTCCTTTAGCATTCTATATAGATCACCTGTAAGCTGTGGCGCATATCCAAGGCCAAATGTGTTTATAGTTTTGTCTGAAAGCTGTCTTTTTTTCAGATAATCCAACCCACTCTGTCCTGCTGGTGATTTTAACTGATGATAGTAAAATGTTGCTGCTATCTTGTTAATCTCTAACAGTTTTGTTTTAATATCCCGTTCTCGTCTGTCTTCACCTGAATATTCCATCACAGGTAGAGCTATACCTGCCCTGTCAGCCAGCATTTTTACTGCCTCTGGAAACGTATAATTCTCATATTCCATAACAAATGTTATAACATTGCCTCCGACTCCGCATCCAAAACAGTGATACATCTGTTTTGTTCCTGATACAGAAAAAGAAGGTGACTTCTCGTTATGAAACGGACATAGCCCTACGTAGGAACTGCCACTTTTCTTAAGCTTTATATAACCTGAAATAACATCTACTATATCGTTACGCGATACAACTTCCTCTATTACTTCACTTGAATATATTGGCATATTAACTCTTCTTTCCCTATGTATTCAATATGTATTCAAAAACTGCCTACTTTTAATGTATTAAACACAGATACCTTATTTCCTTTTTTTATTTTAAATTTTTATTCTGATTTTCATTTTAATCTATACTTCAATTTACATCCTGATTCTTACTGCTGATTCTTATCGCTGATTCTTATTTTAGATTCACGTTATAAAATCATATTTAAGATACAATCCCTCCAATTGCACCGCAAAGTATGCATACTATCGCGCCTTTAACCATCTGTGACATATCTATTGATGATATTCCCCTGCTTAATATTATTGAAACAACACATAATATAAGAAAATATATTATTCCATACAGTACTCCCCACACAAGGCGGCTATGCTGCATGCCTTTTCCAAGAATGAGACCTCCGCATAAAGCTGATAGCCCATAAGTAACATAAATCCCTATAGATATCACATTACCAGACACCCTGAACTTATACAGGCAGAAAGCAAGCACAAGCAAGGCTAGAACTGTTATAATATATCCTGCTATAAGCGTTTTTAATATAATAGATAACTTTTTCATACATTCCTCTGACTTAATAGTCATACATTCTTTGTTCTCTATATAAATATGTAGGAAATCTCATTCGTATACTATCTTTTATCTTATATTTATCTTATCCTTTATTCCAATTTTTCATTAAAGCCTGATTATATGCAGAGCCTCCAGCTACTTGACAGTCCTTTACTGATACTGTAAAATGTTGAAATATAACACTTAAATGTGTTTACTATATTTTTATTAAGGATTGGAGGAATATTTCCTTGGACACTGACAGTTATATTCAACTTATAACTATTATTATTTTATTATTTCTTTCAGCTTTCTTTTCATCTGCTGAAACCGCATTTATGACGGTAAGCCGTATAAAGATCCGCTCGCTTATGGACGAAGGTAACAGGCATGCTGCTTTAGTAGCTAAGATTATCGACAATTCAGGCAAGATGTTAAGTGCTGTACTTATTGGTAACAACATAGTTAACATATCATGTTCTGCTCTTGCAACAACATTTACTATTAATGTCTGGGGCAGCTATGCTACTGGTATTGCAACTGGTGTTCTTACTCTGTTCGTTCTTATATTCGGAGAGATAACCCCTAAGAATCTTGCTTCAAAGTTTAACACTAAGCTTGTATTATTATATGCGCCTGTTATATATGGACTTATGATTATACTGACACCTGTTATTTTTATAGTTGACCATCTTGCAGGCATAGTATTAAAGCTCTTTGGAACTAGCTCCAAAGATAAATCCAACACCATAACAGAAGAAGAGCTTCGTACGATAGTTAAGGTAAGCCATGAAGAGGGTATCATAGAAAAAGACGAACGACAGATTATTGACAACCTTTTCGATTTTGGTGATACTTCGGTAAAGGATGTTATGATACCTCGTATAGATATGACAGTCGCTGATGTTAACTCATCATATGATGACATCATCACTCTTTTTAAGAGTACTATGTATACACGTATTCCTATATATGAAAATGATACTGACAATGTTATAGGTACACTTAATATAAAAGATCTTATAGTTACTAACGTTGATGATTCATTTAATATAAGGAAGATTATGCGTGAGCCTTTCTTTACATATGAACATAAGAACACTTCTGAGCTGTTTAAAGAAATGCAGCTTAAGCGTTACAGCATAGCTATTGTGCTGGATGAATATGGTCAGACAGCCGGTATGATAACAACTGAGGATCTGTTAGAGGAAATCGTTGGTGAAATACGTGATGAATATGATACTGATGAAAAGGATGATATGACTAAGATCCGCGAAAACACTTACCGTATCAACGCTTCATGTAAGCTTGATGACATAAATGATGAACTAGGAACCAGACTTTATTCAGAGGATAACGATTCACTAGGCGGATTCATATCAGAAAAGCTTGACCGCATACCTAAAGCAGGTGATAAGCTTACTATAGATAATGTATGGCTGTTCGTCGAAAGATCATCTTCAAACAGGGCTGAATCTATCATACTTAAGATTGTTGACAAGCCAAAAGACAGTAGTAACTAATTATTAAAAATAATCCCCCGGAATACAATGATTAAGTTATTTAATCTAATGTATTCCGGGGGTGTTATTTAATTGGAATAAAAAATTGGATATTTTATGTAAAGCTTCTGCACATCATATTATCCCCATTAACTTCATATACTAATATAAAAAAAGGATGCAACAATTTGTTTCAAAATGTTGCATCCCAATATAAATTCTTATCAGTTCATATTCTTAATTACGATTAATATATCGTCATATTCCCTCAACACTTTAGCAGGTTTCTTAATAAAATTCTATATAAATTTTCTATAACATTAAAACAGCAAATCAATACGTTTATGTTGTTTTATATATTAATCCGGTCCTTACAGATTAACCTTAAGAAACACAGAATCTTTATCATCCTGCTTAATACCAAGATACCTTTTCGTTATCTCATATGATGAATGATTATATATCTCCATGAGCATTGCCGGTGGTGTTCCACATTTCCACGCATAATATCCGAATGTTTTTCTCATGGAATGACAGCTTATGCCCCTCTCCATATTAAGTGAATACGCAGCATGCTTTATGATTCTGAACGCCTGTGAACGGCTAAGATGCGTTCCTGCATATCTACCTGTAAATATATAGTCACCTTTTTTAACACCATCTAACGTGTCCATATATGTCAAAAGTCCTTTTTTAGTGCTGCCATTAATTGCAATCCTTGATTCTTTTCCTGTTTTTCTTTCGCATATTACCATATGTTTTCTGAAACACTGTTCATTAAAATCATATATCTCTCCCCATTTTAACTCTAACAGGTCACTTATTCTTAATGCAGTATTCACTCCCATGCATATCATTGCATAGTTTCTCAAGTTAGGCTCTTCATCCAGATAGAATCGTCTGAATGCCTCCAGTTCATCTGTACTCCTTATAGGCTGGGATGTACTCATATGTTATTACCTCCATCTATATGTTTTGGGATGCAACATTTTGAAACAGTTTGTTGCATAGACAAGGAGGTTAATGTGTTAAAACTCACTATCAAACCCGGCGAATTCATCAACATCGGTGATGACGTAAGGGTCATATACTCAGGTGGTTCAGAAGGTAATATCCACCTTCTCATAGATGCACCAAGAGAGCTCAATATCGTACGAAGCAAGGTTCTTGCAAGAAACAGTGCAAACAGCTCTGATTCTGATAAGAAAACTTCAAGATTCATATCACCTTACTACGCTGAACAGGGACTTTCACCTGAAACACTAAACAAGATACGCCGTCTTATCAAAGAAGATAAGCAGGCACGCAAATCTAATGATAATACGCAGGGTTAGCATGGTAACACTGCTTATTATATATCTTTCATAAGGGGAACGGATTCCCCTCTGACAAATATTTTATTTACACGGAGGTATGTATTATGGTAATACAACACAATTTAACAGCAATGAATGCTAACAGAATGCTTAATGTAACAACTTCAGCACAGTCTAAATCAGCTGAGAAATTATCTTCTGGTTATAAGATTAACCGTGCCGCTGATGATGCAGCTGGTCTTTCAATCTCTGAAAAGATGAGAAAGCAGATCCGCGGACTTACACAGGCTTCTTCAAATGCACAGGATGGTGTATCTGCTGTTCAGACAGCTGAAGGTGCTTTAACAGAAGTTCACTCAATGCTTCAGAGAATGAACGAGCTTGCTGTTCAGTCTGCTAATGGTACTAACTCTCAGACAGACCGTAAGGCTATCCAGGATGAAATAGATCAGCTTACATCTGAGATTGACAGAGTTTCAGAGACAACTAAGTTTAATGAAACTTATCTTTTAAAGGGTGATCCTACTAAAGCTGATACAGCATATTTTATGGAATCAAAATATAACGTTACAGGTGGTATATATGCAGAAGGATCAGCTACAGAAATCAATTCTGCAACAGATTTAGAAAAAGCTATTAAAGATGGCAAAAAGCTCTATACAGAAGCATATGATAAGGCTAATAATCCACAGACTGCTGATAAAATTGCCGTTAAAGGTAAAAATTATGCATATGTAACAAAATTATACGATAAAAATGGCAAAGAGGTAACTGCACAGAATATTCAGGATTCAAAAAATGCAGATGGTACAGCCGCAGACAAGTATTATACAAGTAATGCTGGAGAGGCTGGTAAAGATAAAACCAATATGGAAATAGCAAAAGATGATGCTAAAGCTTTCACAAAAGGTTATGAAGTAAATGGAGCTATCTCTTTCAGTCTTCATGTTGGAGCTGATTCTGCTGAAGACAACAAGATTGCCGTTAAAATCGATTCTATGAGTGCAAAAGGTATAGGCGTTTATGGTCTTAAGGTTGACACAGAAGATGATGCTACAGCTGCTATCGATCGTATAGCAGAAGCTGTACAAAAGGTATCTTCACAGCGTTCAACTCTCGGTGCTGCACAGAACAGACTTGAGCATACTATCTCTAACTTAGACAACGTTGTTGAGAATACAACATCTGCTGAATCTCGTATCCGTGATACAGATATGGCTCAGGAAATGGTTAACTACAGCAAGAACAACATTCTTGCTCAGGCAGGCCAGTCAATGCTTGCTCAGGCTAACCAGTCTAACCAGGGAGTTCTTTCACTCCTTCAGTAGTATAAAAAAACAACCATCTATGCTCCATGCACATAGATGGTTGTTTTTTTATTGCTTATTATTACTTATTATTGCTTATTACTTATTCACTAAGATTCATGTATTATATAACATAATTATCTATTCCATTACCTGAATTAATAAGATCCGCTATCGAGATACTGCCAAAATAATCGTTTATAGTCTTCTCGAAGTTTTCCCACATAGTTATAGTCTTACACTCTGATAGATTAGGACACTTGTTAGGCTTGTTCTCAAGACAGGCTACCGGTGCCAGTGAACCCTCTGTGCACTGCAATATACTAAGCACAGAATACTCTTCAGGTCTTCTTGATAACTTATATCCGCCACCTTTTCCACGAAGCGAAGTAAGAAAATCATTCTTACTTAACATCGATACTATGGACTCGAGATATTTTTCAGATATGCCCTGTCTTTCAGCTATATCCATAAGCGTTATATATTCACCGTTATCATGCTCAGCAAGGTCTATCATAACCCTGAGTGCATATCTTCCCTTTGTTGATATCTTCATATATTCTCCTCCAATTACTGCAATCATACTCTTATTGTATAAACATACTTTACCACAATGTTTATATACTTTTCAAGACTTATTTTATATTTTATACTTTTTTCTGCATTTTCTTATCTCTGACTACCTTAAATCATTATAAATCATTTCAGCTTAAAAACATTTATAATGATATATTTTCTTCCATGCTTTACACTGGCATACTATCTGCTATACATAGCCTTCCATATCCTGTCACAGGATTGGGAGCTGCTGCATGCATCTCTATTCCAAGCGGCCTGGCACCACGTCTTAAATACGCCTTTAGCTTCTCACCATACATAAACCTGTCATTTTCCATAACGATTCCCCATTGCATAAGCAGGGCTGCACCGCCTGTCACAAACGGTACTGCATATGAAGTCCCGGTAACACTCACTATATCAGTTTCATATGCTGTCTGTTTTCTTATCTTTATATCCACTCCTGGTGCAAGTATATCTGGCTTTATTCCGGCATCTATGTAGTTAACAGCAGCATTATTGCCCCCATTGTTATAAGTATAGCTGATATCTTTATTCCATACGCCTTTTCCCCTGCCTGAAAATGCAGCATATGCTCCTGTATATGAATTATAAGCCCCTACAGATATACAACCTGTTGCTGTTGCTGGAATCGTTATAGTATCATATGGAACCGGTTTTACAAAGCCTGTTGCAGTGTTTAAAGACTGGCTTGACGGAAGCCATATATTATATACGCCCTGACGTATGCTTTCCCCATATATGATGATTTTCCATATCCCCGGTGTTATATAATCCTTAGAAGGCTGCAGATTAATATATATTTCCTGATACAGATTATAAGGTGAAGGCTCACCTAATAGACTTATTATATCTGTATCAAGAATCCTGAATCTGTTTATATATCCCTGTCCTGTTATATTAAACTGCACTCCATCCGGACCAGCAAGCATTATCCTGTAAACATCCCAGTAGTATTTCCATATCTGTATATCTATCGAATGTTCATATTCACTTACTGATATCTCAACTGTATCTGTCTGTCCCTGCTTTATTATATTTCCATAATGTACTGCCTTGTCTGCCTCGTTTCCACTTCCTATGCATATACTGCATTTATAGCCTGCTGCAACATCATTGATATAGCGTTCAAGCAGTGTATTTCCATCATGATCTCCATAATTAAAGCCATAGCTTATGTTTATTGCCACTGGTTTTTCATACTCCATAGCCTTCCTTATGACATAATCTATGGCATCCATAAGGCTTGTTGTGCGTGGAAACTGATTATTATATGAATATCCCATCTTAACAGCTATTATATCTGCTTCATATGCAACGCCACCTCTTCCACAGGCTATTACAGCAACATTAGTGCCATGCTGTGTATTATCAGCGCCTGGTATCTGTATGCTTCTCCCATTATATGTGTTATCCTTATTTACAATAGCTTTGTTTAAATATGCATTTATATCTTCCTCATTGTATTCCGTCTGCTGTGTCTGGTCATATATGTTTAATATCCTTGTACTGCCATCACTTTTCCTAAACTCTTCACTTAATATGTCTATTCCAGTATCAATAACTGCAACGATGACACCCTTTCCACTAAGATATGTCCCATCATAAGCATTTCTGATATCATCATTCATACTACCGGCATTACCAGCCCGCACATTGTTAGCACATGCCGCTGACTTCGCCCTTTCAAGCTGGAAATATATGCTCTTTGGTTTTTCTATATAATCTATATTCGTTTCCTGTGATATAAGCTCTATCGTATTCTTATCTGTCACAATTATAGCATAGTTATACAGCAGTTCTCTTATATATACATTATACTTTTTTCTTATATTTTCAAGAGTTCCTGAATACTTTACTATTATTTCCCATGTATCATCTCTCCAGTTAAACCCTGTACTAAGGCTCTCTGAATTCTCAAGCTCTTTTCTTGTGGCAGATAATGAAACGTTAAGCAGGTTTTCTATTTTCTGGTTCATAGCTTTACCATATAATATCATCTTTCTGATATTATATGATGTAAGTGTCTAAAGTATAAAAAGTCGTTTCTGCTTGCAGAAAAAGGCTTTTTTACTTGGGACACGCTAAACACCGAAAACGGAATAAAATGTCGTGAATACGGCATTTTATGAAAGTTTGAGGTGTTTAAGGATTGCGTGAATTGCATAGCAATGCAGCAATCCTGATACATCAGTAAGTGTCTAAAGTATAAAATAAAAAGCACATCCACATCCAATATATACTGGCTGCAAATGTGCTTTAAAGCTTCATATTAATATACGTATGAACATGCATTTATCATGTTTTCTTTATAAATTCTATCCTGCACTTAGGACACTTGATACTTATCTTTCCCTTGCCTCTTGGAACTCTTATTTTCTGCGAACAGCTAGGACATCTGAATATCCTGTGTGTCTTACTATCCGTAATTCTGAACTTGATTTTATTAAGCTTTCCAACTACCTTATAATGAAATTTCAGATACTTTTCATTCTCCTCTGAACGCCTGGATATATTACGTGAAAACACCCTGAAATATGTATACACAATACCAACAAGTGCTATCATATATATAACGTTATTCCTTACGAACATAGTAACGATAAGAAGCACCAGGCATATTAAAGATAAATTCCTTGAGAGCTGATCCATACCATATCTTCCATACATGAATCTTGCCATCTTATCTTTAAATCTATTCATCAAACCATCCAGCCTTTCATAATTATATATAATATAGTGCTTATGTAATCACTAAATAATACTCTATCACATATATAATTAAATACAATTAAAAATATATAAACAATTATGAAACCTGCATAATATCTAATAGTTCATATAAGTACTTCCATCCTCTATATCTTTCCAGTAGAATCTGTCCTCAAGTATCATATAACTATGTGCTGAATTCTCTTTTGGTATAGATACTGAACCTGGATTCATATATATATATCCATCTCTTTTTTCACACTTAGGAACATGTGTATGCCCACATAGAAGTATATCTCCATCGCATAATGCCGGTATATTCTTCTCGTCAAGCTTATGTCCATGTGCAAGAACTATTGAATAGTTATTGAAGTTAAGATATGCCTGTTCTGCAAGAACATTAAAATCAAGCACCATCTGATCTACCTCTGTATCGCAATTGCCTCTTACGCATATTATCCTGTTGCGAAGTGGATTAAGCATTGCAATAACTTCTTTGGGAGCATATTCTTTTGGAAGATCATTTCTTGGTCCATGGTATAATATATCTCCTAGAAGAACAAGTCTTTCAGCCTTTTCTTCCTTGAATCTTTCTAACATTTGCCTGCAGTAATATGCAGAACCATGAATATCTGATGCTATCATTATTTTTGACATATTTTATTTTCTCCAATCCCATATAACATGATATATGTTTAATTATATATTTTTTTATCAATATATTTAACAAATCCAAGCACATAATATGTGAGGATGATGTTAATAGGCAACTGTATCATATTCTTTGCAAACCTTATTGAGAAATAGAATGCAAAACCCTTTCCATACATTATACTGCACCAGTATGTGCCAAGTAAAACATTTACAAGCAATGTGTCAACTGTAAGTGCGAGTATACATCTTAGTAAGAACTTAACATCAATAAACTTTAAGATGCCCTTCTTATCACCATCAAAACTTTCTGCGACCTTCATATTACAGCCATAGAAGAACAGACCATAGATAAAGCCTGCAAGAGCTGCACTTAACGTCCAGCCTGGGAAATACGCACCTGTTGGCTTGATGACAAACTGTATAAGGTCACCTAAACCTCCACATACAAAGCCCATAACAGGACCAAACATATAGCCTATGGCACAGTTTGCAAGAAATGATACTGACAGCCTTAATGTTGGTGTCACCTGAATAGATACAAACACAGCTAATACTGTGTGCAGAGCGATGAGAAGTGCAGCCGCAACAACTGACTTAATGCTCTTAAACTCTTTTGCTGAAAATGCAAAATTCTTCAATAAAATTGACATTAAAAAAACCTCCTTTGCAGTAATCTTCGCTCTACATAGGAGGTTGTTCGCCATAGTATGTAGCAGCGGGATGCGGATTATGTATCGCAAGAAAACCTTTTCGTCCATATGGCAACTCCCTGTCCATACAGCACTTAACGCACATATTCCTACTCTGCTTTATATTTTAATATTTTACAGAAACTAATGTTGTTTCTGTAGTACAGGCATTATTATATATATTGTATACATAATTGTAAAGTACTTTTTTCATTTTTTCATAACTCACAATCGTGCCACTCTTTGTACTGCCGGAACCTTATAGTCAGATGCATAACTTAAATACTGCTGAAGTGAGTTCTCAACCTTATACATATCGAGCACCTTTTTCATAAATGCTATCGTACTTTTCTTATATTTCATATGCTCAAGTACATTGACAGCTGCTGCATCATTATAGCTTATGGCAAACTGCTTGGCAAAACGCGCGAACTTAAGCTTATTCAGTTGTTCAATATTATAATAATTCTGCATGATTTCGAGTGCCTCTATAACCCTGGCGTTCTCAAAATCCAGCTGCACTCCCGGCCGCTTTACACATATATTGCCAACCTCACAGGTTCTTGATTTTAGTACATTTGAATACAGCTCTATCCTGTCTGTCTGATAAGCTGAAACCATATACTTGTTATACAGCCTGTATCCTATGAATAATCCGTTATCGTTATTCTCTCCAAAGAAATAATTAAGCAGTAATTCTTCGATATTCTTATCTTTATCAGCTGCTTTAATATACATTCCCTTTCCAGCCCTTATGATAACACCATCATCACATAATCTCTCGACTGCCCTGAAAAACGCATCATGACTCATCTTTGTAAAGCCATTTTCATACATATCATTGGCAACTATGACAGCGCCCTCTGGTGCATCCTCAAAATACTTTATAAGCTTATCTCTGTATTTCATACAACACCATTCCCGCTTTAATTCATGACATTATTATATTTCTTCAAGATTAATAGTTTCTGTTTTATCAGCATCTGAATCATCTTCTATTTCTATACCTTCAAGAACATCTTCTGTTTCTTCTGTATCGTCTTCTTTTTCCTGGTTTTCTTTTGTTTCATTTATAACCTTTACTTCCACATCATCTGATTCTGGAAATGCTGCATCATCATCAAAATCTTCCTCAACATCTTCATCATCAACATAGAAATTCACTGGAATAACTTCAACACTGCTAAGTACTGCTTTACCAATTATATATACAGTATGAATACCTTCTTCATCTGTGTTTTCCACATAATTATGTACTCCTGCAAGCTTTTTATCGATATCGCATGTAACATTTACTCCATCAGGAAGTATGATAGAAACATTACTAATCATACTTTCAAAGTTAATATAAACATCCTTTTCAAAAACAGCCAGTGAAAGATCAACTGTAAGCTTAGATGCTATCGCCTTAACCTCGCAGCCCATGAACTCTTCGTCTTCTATTTCAACATCTCTTTTTTCACATACTGCATTATACTTACGTACTTCAAGCTCTGCACTATCCTGTTCTTCCTTAGTAAGCTTATTCTTAGCTGCCTTAACCTTATCGTAAGCTACCTTTCCTGCAACTGCTACTGCACCTACACCTACTGCAAACTTTAATAAACCTTTCTTCTTTTTAGCCATATACTTATCTCCTTTACATTTTACTGATATACACGCCTGGTGTATATAACTGATTCATAACCTTTTTACCATTACATCATATTATTTTTCTTCTCTTTTAGAATATACACAGCCACAATAATTCTGTCTATATAGATTATACTCTTTTGACAGTTCTATAGATCTTTTATAGCCTTCTTTTTTCTTAAAATCAGATAAAAGATACTGTGTTCCTATATCCTGTGCCACTTTAAGTCCTGTTTTATTCAATATGACACTGTTTTTTAAAGGACTTATAGTAAGCGTTGTTGTAAAATAATCAAAGCCAAGCTGTTTAGCTAATTCGGCTGTCTTTCTAAGTCTTAGTTCATAGCATTTAAAGCATCTTTTACCACCTTCAGGCTCTTTTTCCAGCCCCATGACTGTTTTATAAAACTTTTCCGGCTCATAATCACCTTCTATAAAAGATACCTTATAAGGCGTGTCAAACTCCCTGATAAATCTTATCTGTTCTTCAACTCTTTTTTTATACTCTGCACTTTCTGATATGTTGGGATTATAGTAAAATACAGTAACATGAAAATATTTTGATAAAAACTCTATGCAGCTGCTGCTGCATGGTGCACAGCAGCTATGAAGCAGCAACGTAGGCACCTTTCCTTCTGTCTTTAGTTTTTCTACCATTTTTTCAAGTTCTTTATGAAAATTCCTGTTTTCAAATGGTACAGCCATATTTCTTCACTCCTGTATTTTATTCATAAATATTTTAATAACATTATAGATATGCACTTATAATCAGGCTACTATATCTGATAATGCCTGTATAAGCTTATCCATCTGTTCATCTGTACCAACCGATATTCTTAAATAATTATCTATACCCGGCTGGTTGAAATATCTTACATATATTTTCTTTGCTTTAAGCTTTTCAAATATTTCCTTTGCTGGCACACTCTTATGTGTGGCAAATATGAAATTAGCCTTTGAATCTGTAAATGTAAATCCAAGCTTTGTAAGTGATTCTTTTGCCTTTTCTCTTGTTTCAATGATTTTTCCTACGCACTCATCAAAATAAGCCTTATCATTGATAGATGCCACACCATATTTAATAGATGTCATATTCATTGTATAAGAGTTAAAAGAAAACTTAACATCATTAAGGGCTTTTATAAGTTTTGGAGAACCAAATGCATATCCTATTCTCATACCTGCCATAGAACGTGACTTTGAAAATGTCTGTACAACTAAAACATTGTCATACTCATTAACCAGCTCTTTTGCTGACTGTCCACCAAAATCAATATATGCCTCATCAACTATAACAACAACATCTCTGTTGTGTTCAATTATATCTCTTACTTTATCAAGTCCCATATATAATCCTGTTGGTGCGTTAGGATTAGGGAATATAACTCCGCCATTTTCCTTATAATAATCCTGTGGCTTTATGTTGAAATCTTCATCCAGAGCCTGCTTCTCATAAGGAATTCTGTACAGGTCTGCCCATACACTGTAGAAGGAATATGTAATATCTGGAAACAGTACAGGCTTATTTCCATTAAAAAATGTAAGGAAGCACATAGACAATACATCATCTGAACCCACTCCTACAAAGACCTGATTCTTATTCATGCCATAATAATCAGCTATAGCACTTACAAGCTCTGTAACATCCGGATCAGGATATAACCTTAGTCTGTCTATATCTGTATCCATAACTGCTTTTCCTACTTCTGGAGCTGGCGGATAAGGATTCTCATTAGTATTCAGCTTAATCACATCTGTATCTTTTGGCTGTTCTCCTGGAACATATGGTTCAACTTTTCTTATATTATTCTCCCAAGCTTTCACGTATTCTTCCTCTTTTCATATCTATTCTTATATATTCATACTATGATTAGTTTTTCTTAACTCCCATTTCCTTTGCAACCTCTGCAAACTTTGGAAGAGAGTTAACTATAGTATCGTAAGAAACACAATAAGCCATTCTTACATAACCTGCACAACCAAATGAAGAACCAGGTACAATAAGTATATTATGCTTCTTAGCCGTTTCGCAGAATATATTTTCATCCTCTGTTGGTGACTTCACGAAAAGATAAAATGCTCCTTCTGGCTTAACACACTCAAAACCAAGCTCAGTAAGTCCTTCATACAATGCTTTTCTGTTCTTATCATATGCTTCTATATTAACCTTTGCATTAAGGCATCTTGCTATAACCTTCTGCTGAAGTGATGGTGCATTAACAAAACCAAGAATACGTGTGGCAACTGATGCTGCTGCCTTCATATCTGCTGAATCTGCCACCTCATCTGGTATAACAAGATATCCTATACGCTCACCAGGGAGCGAAAGTGACTTACTATATGAGTAACCTACAATAGTGTTATCATAATACTTAGTAAGATATGGCACATCTACACCATCATATGCAAGCTCTCTATATGGTTCATCTGCTATAAGGAATATCTCAATACCAAGCTCCTTCTGCTTATCCTCCATAATCTTAGCAAGCTTTTTTATAGTTTCTTCTGAATAAACAACACCTGTAGGGTTGTTTGGATTATTAATTATAACTGCCTTTGTATTCTTGTTAATAAGCTTTTCAAACTCATCAAACTTAGGCTGGAATGTGCTTGTATCAGGAGATACCGCAACGAGCTTTGCACCAAAGTTGGATGCATAATTCCTGTATTCTCCAAAGAATGGTGCAAATGTAAGAACTTCATCACCTGGGTTAATAATAGTCTTAAGTATAGTATTAAGACCACCTGCTGCTCCTACTGTCATAACAATGTTGCTGCTATTAAAATGTGTATCAAATCTTTTATTCAGTGACTGTGCAACAGCCTCTCTTACATCCTCAAAACCTGAGTTACTCATATATCCATGAAGGACCACAGAATCTTCTTCATCAACTACATCCTTAATCGCCTGATTAACCTCTGCCGGTGCCGCTACATTAGGGTTTCCTAACGAGAAATCATATACATTCTCTGCACCATATATTCTGGCAAGTCTGTTACCCTCTTCAAACATAGCTCTTATTACTGAGCTTCCTTTAACAAGTGCTTTCATAGATTCTGCTATCATCTTATTATCCTCCATCTTTTACATGTCAATGTCCATAAAGACATCATATAGTCTAATTATATCAAATCCTGCAATTTATTCAATAATCATTCAACAATCATTTTTTACACAATCATTTTTTGCAATCATTCATATAATACATCCCGGAATACAGCTATCTTTCCCTTTGAATAATAAACCGTTTCATATCTGCTGTCCTGCAAATATTTATTTTCATCATAATCGTTATTATGTCCTCTTAAATCAAGTGCGATATATTCTGTACTTTTATCCGTATAATATAACTCATACAATTCTTTTCGTTCTGATAATCTGGCACATAAAAATGTTGTCGCTGTAACACTCGCATCATCAGGTATATATGACAGTCCTTCATCTATTATCCTGTATGTTTCCTGCCTGTCCTCATCAAAATAACCAACAGCATTTTCAAGCTTTGGCATGTTATATGACGTAAAGAATATTATCGTAGCAGAAGCTGTTATATATAACATTTTCAGCCGCTTATGCATATCCATATCTGACACATTCAGTATAGTAAGATATATAAGAAGGACACCCGAACCGAATACGTAGTGAAAATATATACTATGCATATATTGATAATCTGTCACAAGGTTAAACAGCACATATGGACCTGTCAGGATGTATCTTGACCACTTTTTAGTAACAAGCGGTAAAAATAAAAGAACACCCATAGTCTGTATTATAAATGTTATCTTACCTGATGAAAATATCTGTGTCACAAGATATGCTGGATTGGCAAGCGCTGTCTTTATGACCGAAAACATATTTCCATCGCCCTCAGGTATCATATTATTATAACGTCCCGACATAACACCAGTACCTATATTTTTTAAAATCAGGCACACGCATAAACAATACAAAGCAGATGTTATAAAAAGAATAATACCCTTTTTACGTTTTCTGCTATCGCACATCATATATAGTCCAACAAACATCATAAGTACACTTGCATCTTCTTTTATCAGCCATACAAACACCGCTGATATACACATTCCTATATTGTTATCTTTTTCCATAAACAAAAGAAACATGCACAGGAATAGCGGAAAAAACATATTTTCATGTATGTCATAAAAACAGCCTCCGCTTATAACCGGATAAAAGCTGTATATGATTATAATAAGCGACGTTTCCCACCTTGACAGCTTTCTGCTTCGGCATATTAGTGCTAATGGCACTACAGCTGAGGCTATAAGCAGAGGCTGTATTATTTCCAGTGTGACAGGTGATGAAAACAGCATGTATACAGGTAATATAAGGTAAAACACTGGTGATATATGCACACACATATGTGATAAAAGGTAGTCTCTTTCACTTGTAGTATTCATCGTTCCTGTTGTTTTCATATAATAAAACATCTGCGAAAAAAGTCCCATATCAAAATTAGGTGAGCCATATGATAAATATCTTGTCACCATACAGAAGCTGACAAAGCATGTATACAAAGCTGCTGCTCCTGCTATAACAGCAATATATCTTTTTCTCGTAAGTGTCACTCCATTTATTCCTGCATATCCTGCATAATATATAATCGACAGTGATACAAGTGCTGCCATAGCTGCTACGAAGTATATATCATTATACTGGAAAACGCATATGCATGCATAAACAAGCACAAGCACTATAAGCATGATCCCCTCTATATGACGTGACATATATCCCATCCTTTTCTCAAGCTTATAAAATACATAATATAATGCCAGAGTGAGTATAATTATGCATGCATACATGACCGGCATGTTAACAAGCTTCACATATTCCAGTTTATTTATTGCAGTATTCATGCTGTTTATAGTTATAGTCTGTATTATACAAATAAAACACCACGCCATAACAAATCTAACGACGCAGTGTTCAAGACTGATTATATTCTTTAATTTAGTTGTAATAAATCCCCTCATATATCCCCTTTCTGATTAACACAGTAAATCTTCGTAAATCGCTCCATTCTCATGTTTGGCGGGTCGCAAATACACAAAGCCTTTTTCGTGCGAGCACGAACGGCTTTGTGTATTTTCGACCCTGGTATTATCATATGCTGTTTATGTAGTTTGTGAGGAACATTATGGCAGCTCCGGTATCGGCTCGTTTGGAGGTGCATTGTGATAGTGAAAAGTAACTTCCATCTGTATCAAAAGAGAACTTTGATGCAAGTCTTGCTTTTATGTCATCCATGTATCCTGTAAGGTATCTTGACATAACTCCACCTATAATAATATCTCTGTCGAATATTACATAAAGATTGTTAATACCTGTTGTGAGATTATCAAGATATTCATCAAACAGTCTTGTACACTTATCATCTTTTTCCTCTACCTTTTCAAAGAACTCATCAAGTGTCATTCCTATGTCTGTTGATATGTTCTTCGTTGACACATATCCTTCAAGACAGCCGTTTCTTCCACACATGCACTTCTTACCACCTGGATAAAGTGTCATATGTCCGAATTCTCCATATCTGTTATGTTCACCCTTCATAATAGTGTTGTTGCTTACACATGCGCCACCTACACCATCGCTGACCATAAGATACAGTTTTTCTTCTAATTCTTCCCTGACTGTATTCTCATTCTTATGTGAATACCAGTAATCTGCAAATGCATTAGCTCTTGCATCATTCTGGACAATATAATCATATTGTATATGCTTTGTTATATTTTCAGTCTTATAATTCTTAACCTTAAGAGGTGGTGAAAATATAATCATGCTGTTATCTTCGTTAAAAACACCTGGCATAGTGATTCCAACACCTAAAAGATTGTCCTTTGATATATGATTCGCCTTTATGACATTTTCCACAAGCTCGGATACCTTGACTCCATACTCACTATCAGTAGCAAACTCCGTCTTAAGACTTATCTCATCTTTTATTTCCCCATTAAGGTCTATGAGACTTGTCCTTATCTCTAAAGGACATATATTGACACTTACAGCATATCTGGCCGCTGCATTTACAGTTATCATCTGTGCTTTTCTTCCACCAGTAGAATCAAAGTTTCCCTCCAGAAGAATAAGTCCTTCTTCTTTTAAAAGCTTTATATTCTGGTTGATAGTTGGAAGTGATAATCCAAGCTTATCAGCAATCTCCTGTCTTGATATGCTGTTACTGTTATATATGAGCCTGAATATTCTGTTTTTATTATATTTTCTAACCTCTGATGTGGTTATTCTAGTTGTAGATATCATTTATTCACCAAACACTGCCTTATAATCTTTCTGGAACTTTTCTATACCTGCATCTGTTAATGGATGGTGTACCATCTGCTCTATAACCTTATATGGAACTGTTGCTATATCAGCTCCTGCAAGTGCACAGTCTGTAATATGTATTGGATTTCTTACACTTGCACAGATAATCTCTGTCTGTATATCATAGTTAGAAAATATACCAACTATATCTTCAATAAGCTGTATGCCTGGCTGTGATATATCATCAAGTCTTCCAAGGAATGGAGATACATATGCAGCACCTGCCCTGGCTGCTAAAAGAGCCTGGTTAGCTGAGAATATAAGTGTTACATTACACTTAATGCCCTCAGATGAAAGTACCTTAACCGCCTTAAGACCTTCAACTGTCATTGGGATCTTTACTACCATGTTAGGATGAATAGCTGCTATTTCACGTCCCTCTTTAATCATGCCTTCTGCATCTACTGTTGTTGCCTTTACTTCTCCACTGATAGGGCCATCAACTATACTTGTAATCTCTTTTATTACTTCATTAAAGTCTCTGCCTTCTTTTGCTATTAATGAAGGGTTAGTTGTAACCCCACATATAACTCCCATATCATTAGCTTTTCTGATATCATCTACATTAGCTGTGTCAATAAAAAATTTCATAGTGTAATCTCCTCTTATTCATAATCTGCTTTGATAATCTTATAAATCCACATAAAAGATAATCTCATAAATCCACATAAAAGCACCTGTATTAAGCATATCTGTATGCTTAAGCCATGTTATATACAGCTACATCTCATCAAATACCGGCTTTAATGCTGGATATATCTGTTTAAATGTATTATAGCGTGAATTGTATCTGTCTGCAATCGCTTTTTGTGGTTCTACTGTTTTACATATCTTAACTATATTATCTGCTGCTTCTTTTACACTTCCATATTCGCCAGCTGCAACCATGGCAAGCATAGCTGCTCCCATAGACGGACCTTCCTCTGATTTTAAAAGTTCAACCTTTATACCAAGTACATTAGCCATAATACGGCACCACAGCTCACTTTTGGCACCACCACCACACATTTTTGTTTCTGTTATATTAATACCAAGCCCCTTAGCTACCTCAAAGGAATCCCTTATTGCAAATGCTACTCCTTCAAGTACAGCCTGTGTCATATCTGTTCTTGTACTATCCATTGTCATTCCTGTAAATGTAGCTCTTGCAAGTGGATTGTTATGAGGTGAACGTTCTCCCATCAGATATGGTAGAAAATAAACATGATTGTTTCCTAACATATCATCTGTTATACATTCCTGTGCTGATTTATAATCCTTATCTTTAAGAATCGTATCCATCCACCAGCCATTGCATGATGCCGCACTTAACATACAGCCCATAAGATGATAGTATCCATCCGCATGGTCAAACGAATGTAGAGCATTGTTATTATCAACACCAAACTCTTTGTTAGAGATGAATATTGTTCCACTTGTTCCAAGCGAAATGTTGCACATACCATCTCCTACTGTTCCAGTTCCTACAGCTGCTGCTGCATTATCTCCTGCACCTGCTGCTACTATCACCTTTTCTGTCAATCCAAGTGTATCAGCTGCTTCTTTAGTAAGGCAGCCGACCTTTTCATAGCTTTCATAAAGCTTAGGAAGCTGTTCTCTGCTTATGCCGCATATTCTGATCATTTCATCAGACCAGTCGCGGTTCTTAACATCAAGCAGTAACATACCGGATGCATCAGAAACATCCGTACAATGAACCCCTGTAAATCTGTAAGCTATATAATCCTTTGGAAGCATTATCTTAGCTATCTTTTTGAAATTCTGTGGCTCATTTTCCTTAACCCACAGAAGCTTTGGTGCTGTAAAGCCTGCAAATGCAATATTAGCTGTATATTCTGTAAGCTTATCTTTCCCAATAACATTATTAAGATAATCGCATTCTTTAGTTGTTCTTCCATCATTCCATAAAATAGCCGGTCTTATAACATTATCATCTTCATCTAATATAACAAGTCCATGCATCTGTCCACCAAAGCTTATGCCCGCAATATCGTTTTTGTTATATCCTGCAACAAGCTCTCTTATGCCTTCACATGTTTTATCATACCAGTCATACGGATTCTGTTCTGACCAGCCTGGCTTAGGAAAATCTATCGGATAACTCTTAGAAACTGTGTTAACTATGTTACCCGAAGCTTCCATAAGTATAAGCTTTACTGATGATGTTCCTAAATCCACTCCTATATAATACATGCCTACCTCCTTATAATATAAGCATCTTAAAAGTCACAGATGCCTCTGTTCCAATAAAATAAGCATTTGAAACTTAATGGCACTCATATTATCTCATATTATCTCATTTTATCTTATCTAATAAAAAAGCGGAATGGACTAATATTATGATCACCAGATAAGCAATATGCTGCTGTAATCTCTTATGTCCATCCCGCTGGTTAACTGGCTAAAGCTTAACTTTATTCTTTAGCTTAGCTTTAGTAAGTAAGTATATTAAATCTGTAGTCCAAAGCTATGCAAATGGATTCTCAGACTTGTAAAGTACGCCTGCTGGCTGGTTATAAGCAATATCTTCAACACCGATATATTTAAATACATCAAATAATGCTTTTCCAAAATGTCCAAATGCAACTGCACCATGATGAGGATAATTTTTCTCTATAAGTACATGTCTGTAGAATCTTCCCATCTCATTAATTGCAAATATTCCGATTGAACCGAATGAACGTGTTCTTACAGGAAGAACCTCACCCTGTGCTATATATGCTCTTAACTGGCTGTCAGAAGTACTTTGTAATCTGAAGAATGTGATATCTCCTGGAACAATATCTCCCTCAAGAGTTCCATTAGTAACCTCTTCTGGAAGTGAACGTGCCATGATCATCTGATTCTTCATCTCACAGAATGCAAGTTTGCCTGAAGCTGTGTTACCACAATGGAAGCCCATAAATGTATCTTTGATTGTGTAGTTAAACTTACCCTTGATATCTTCGTTATAAATATCTGAAGGTACCGTATTGTTAATATCAAGAAGTGTAACGGTATCGTTACTTACAACAGTTCCGATGAACTCACTAAGTGCTCCATATATATCAACCTCACATGATACAGGAATACCCATAGCTGTAAGTCTTGAATTAACATAGCAAGGCACGAAACCAAACTGTGTCTGGAATGCCGGCCAGCATTTTCCTGCTATGGCAACATACTTTCTTGAGCCCTTATGTGCCTCTATCCAGTCAAGGAGTGTAAGTTCATACTGTGCAAGCTTAGAAAGAATCTCTGGCTTCTTGTTACCAGCTCCAAGCTCATCCTCCATACTCTTTACTACTGAAGGAATTCTTTCATCACCAGCATGCTTGTTATAGCTTTCAAAAAGGTCAAGCTCTGAGTTCTCTTCAATCTCTACTCCAAGATTGTATAACTGGTTAATAGGTGCATTACATGCAAGGAAGTTATTAGGTCTTGGACCAAAGCTTATTATCTTAAGATTATTAAGTGCATATACAGCTCTTGCAACTGGAAGGAACTCATGAATCATATCTGCACATTCATCCGCTGTTCCTACAGGATAGTCAGGAATATAAGCCTTAACACCTCTTAGCTTAAGATTATAGCTTGCATTAAGCATACCACAGTAAGCATCTCCTCTGTTGCCTACAAGACCGCCATTGGCTGATGTTTCCTCTGCTGCTGCAACAAACATCTTAGGACCATCAAAATACTTTGCAAGCATAGTTTCTGATATTTCAGGACCAAAGTTACCAAGATATACACAAAGTGCATTACAGCCTGCTTTTCTTATATCTTCAAGTGCCTGCTGCATATGTATCTCACTTTCTACTATGCATACTGGACATTCATAGATATCTGCTGCATCATACTTGTTTTTATATGCTTCTACAAGTGCCTTTCTTCTGTTAACTGATAAACTTTCAGGGAAACAATCCCTGCTTACTGCTACAATACCAATCTTAATCTCTGGTTTGTTATTCATTGTAAAATCCTCCATTCTGTTAAACCTGAATATGGAAAATGCATATCTGTTATCGCATTTTCCATATCCGGTTATAGTAACCCTGTACTTTTAATAAACACATTACAAAAAGTTACTTATATAATATTATTTTTATTTGTATTTTGCAATATGTACAATGATTTTTATTTAACATTTTTTAAACCAGCCCCATACATACCATTTATATATTTTATCTATTTTCTGGTGTATGCCATTTCCATTCCTGTACCTCAGGAAGATCCATGCCATACTCGCTTATATACTGCTTATGTGCAACAAGTGTGTCTCTCATCTTCTGCAGAAGGTATGAGCCCTTGTTTCCAAGCTGAGGAAGTGCATTAATAACAGCCTCAACAAGATGATATCTGTCAATCTCATTCTGTACTCTCATATCGAATGGAGTTGTAATCGTACCTTCTTCCTGATATCCGAATACATGAAGATTTCTGTTATGTCTGTAATATGTAAGCTCATGTATAAGTGTTGGATAGCCATGGAATGCAAATATAATTGGCTTATCCTTTGTAAACAATGCATCATAATCTGTATCTGAAAGACCATGTGGATGCTGTGTATTAGACTGAAGCTTGAACAGGTCAACTACGTTGATAAATCTGATCTTTAACTCTGGCATGTTGTCTCTTAATATAGTTACAGCTGCAAGTGCCTCAAGTGTAGGTGTTTCACCACAACCTGCTATTACAACATCTGGTTCTTCACCCTGGTCATTACTTGCCCATTCCCAGATACCTACACCCTGTGTACAATGCTTAACAGCCTGTTCCATAGTAAGCCACTGTGGTCTTGGATGCTTAGATGTCACAAGAACATTTACATAATCACGGCTTCTTATACAGTGATCAAAGCATGAAAGCAGGCAGTTAGTATCTGGTGGAAGGTACATTCTTACAACATCTGCCTTCTTATTTGCAATATGGTCAAGGAAGCCTGGATCCTGATGTGTGAATCCGTTATGATCCTGCTGCCATACATTTGATGAAAGAATAAGGTTAAGTGATGCTATAGACTGTCTCCATGGAAGCTGTGAACATACCTTTAACCACTTTGCATGCTGTGCAGCCATAGAATCCACTATTCTTATAAATGCTTCATAGCTTGCAAAGAAACCATGACGGCCTGTAAGAAGATAACCCTCTAACCATCCCTCACACATATGCTCTGAAAGCATTGAATCCATTACACGTCCATCTTTAGCAAGGAATTCATCATTATCCTTAAGTGCATTGTTCCAGTCTCTGTTTGTTTCTTCAAACACCTTTCCTAATCTGTTAGACATGGTTTCATCTGGTCCAAAGATTCGGAAATTCTTTGTTTCTTCATTTAGCTTAAAGATATCTCTTATAAAGCCTCCAAGCTCAATCATATCCTGGCCTTCCTTAGCTCCTGGGAATGGAACATCAACACCATAATCCCTGAAATCAGGAAGTCTTAAGTCTCTTAAAAGCTTACCGCCATTGGCATGTGGATTAGCACTTATTCTATGATCACCTTCTGGTGCAAGTGCTTTTAATTCAGGGATGAGTCTGCCATTTTCATCGAACAGTTCTTCTGGCTTATAGCTCTCTAACCATTCATTAAGCTGCTGTAAATGTTCTGGCTTATCCATCATTATTGGTACCTGATGTGCCCTGAAGGTTCCTTCTATTTCTTTGCCATCAACAACCTTAGGACCTGTCCAGCCCTTAGGAGTTCTAAGAACGATCATAGGCCAGAATGGACGTTCAGTTTTTCCATCTTGTCTTGCCTGTCTTTGTATTTCCTTTATCTCTTCAATAACAGTATCAACAGTCTCTGCCATCTTTTTATGCATAGTCATAGGATCATCACCCTCAACAAAGTATGGCTTCCAGCCACAGCCATGGAAGAAGCTCTCTATCTCGTCATGAGATATACGTGAGAATACTGTAGGGTTACTGATCTTATATCCATTAAGATGTAATATAGGAAGTACTGCACCATCCGTAACAGGATTAAGAAACTTATTAGAGTGCCATGCAGTTGCTAATGGACCTGTTTCAGCTTCTCCATCACCTACAATACATGTAGTGATAAGATCCGGATTATCGAATACTGAACCAAATGCGTGTGCTATTGAATATCCAAGCTCACCACCCTCATTGATAGAACCAGGTGTTTCAGGGGCAACGTGGCTTGAGATTCCTCCTGGAAATGAAAACTGCTTACAAAGTTTCTTAAGACCAGCCATATCCTGACTTACATTAGGATATACTTCGCTGTATGTTCCCTCAAGATAAGAGTTAGCTACAAAGAAGTTACCACCATGTCCAGGACCAGATATAAGAACCATATCAAGATCATATTTCTTAATAGCCCTGTTCATATGGCAATATACGAAATTCTGTCCAGGAACTGTTCCCCAATGTCCTACTATCTTTTTCTTAATATGCTCTGCCTTTAAAGGCTCTCTTAAAAGAGGGTTATCCAAAAGATACAACTGGGCTGCTGATAAATAGTTAGCTGCACGCCAATATGCATTCATCTTCTCAAGATATTCTTCTGTTATCGGCATCTTTTCAACACACATTTCATTATTCATCTTAATTCTGTACCTCCATTCTGCACATTATTGTACATACTGTTACTTTTTTATTGTTTATATCATTTTGAAATCGCTTTTATAAATGTACTTTATAAAAGCAGTTTTATATTAGCACATTATGTTCAAATGTCAATACATAAAAAAATAAAATACAAGCAAAATACAATTATATTTACTATATGTTTTTAAACAAAAGAAAAAATTTAAAAATATTACTTTACAAATATAAAATATAGTGTTATAGTAACAGCATGAAAAGCGCTTATCATTATATCTAAGAGAATTTATGTATTAACTCAATATGTATTATCATTACCTGTCAGGTATTTTGTTTCCCATTAACTTTATTTTTTTATAAGATTATTTTTTGTTTTATCATTTTATTTATTTTATATATCAAAAGGAGGTATTTTATATGCATGATATCATAGAGCATTACGGAAAGGTTATAATCGCCCTTGCAGGAGTACTTGCAGCACTTCTTCTAACAGCTGCTGTCGTTACAACTATTTCAAACAAAACCAAAACAGCTGTCAGTGGAATCGAATATGAAACACAGATCCGCAATGCTTTTAACACGCCATAATATAATGCAGCTATTAACATGTTGTGATGTGATTTTGCAGCATTTTTAACAGATGTGCAGAACATTGTAGTAAAGACGAGGAGAATATGAACAGCTTAGACTTAAAAGAATTAATAGAAAAAAACAAAGACGAATTATTCAGCGAAATATCAGACGAAATAGATAACGAAAAAATAACTGATATTGAATGGGATGGCTATAATCTATGGATAACAGAGCTTGGCATCGGGAGCTACATATCAGGCAAGGAACTAAGCGACAAGTATGTTGAAAATATATCCATAAAGCTTGCTAACATTATGGGCGTACAGTTCAACCGCAGCCGCCCCATACTTGAAGCTAACACAGAGAACTTAAGAATATCTATATGGCATGAATCCAGATGTCAGAAAAAAAGTATGTCCATCAGAAAAATACCTGAATATCTAAGATTCGACCATATGACACTTATCGAATCCAGATACGCTCCTGAAAGCATAATAAATCTTCTTGAAAACAGTGTGTCTGCACATCTTAGTATTGTTGTCGGAGGCCAGCCTCATGCTGGTAAAACCGAACTTGTCAAATATCTCACAACCAAAATCCCACACAACGAAAAAGCCGGTGTATATGAAGACAATCAGGAAATCCACTATAGAAAAATCAACCCCAACAAAAAATGTGTTGAGTTTTTCGTGGATGATAAGATTACTTACCCTGATATTATAAAAGCCGGGCTAAGACATAACATTGACTGGATCCTGCTATCGGAATCCCGCGGTCCTGAGGTTGCACATCTTCTAAACAGTTTATCAACCGGCTCATATTGTATGACGACTATGCATCTTGATGATGTACGAGATACACCGGACCGTATGTATAACATGCTTGGAAGCAGCAACATAAACGAAAGATTCATAAACAGCATATATAAATACATCGATCTAGTCATTCTTATCGAATGTGATAAACATGAAAAAAGACGTATAAAACAGGTAGGCTTTTTATCACGTGAAAACGGAAACAACCAATGTACAATAATATATGAGGATGGCTCTTTCACAGATGAAAAAATACCGGAAACTATTATAAACAAATTCAGTAAAAAGGGGATTATGAATATATATGAAAAAGTTAATTAAATACTTTTCCTTAACTTCTATATCAGGTGATATATCTGAATATGGATATAGCTTTTCACTACGTAAATACATCGTCTCAATAATAGGTGTAACTGGCTGTATTACATTGGTTGGTCTTATTTTCAAGCTGAAGCTTAAATATATACTATGCATAATAATATGCAGTCTTCTTATTCTTCCTCTTCTTATAAGAAAAAAGTACCACAATAATCATAGAATGAAAGAATTCTCAGATGTTGATATTTATCTTCATCAGATGGTTTATTCTTTTATACGAACTCCCAAAATACACACTGCACTATCAGATACTTATGCTATTGCTGATGGTCATTTAAAAGCATTGCTTAAAGAAGCACTTGACGAACTTGAATATGGTATGGGAGATAATGTATATTATGAAGCTCTTGAAATAATCGAAAAAAACTATAACTGCAGCCGTGTACGTACACTACACCATTTCCTGATAAATATTGAAACTAAAGGTGGCAGATATAAAAACGCCCTGCAGGTGCTTCTTAAAGACTTTGACAGATGGGTGAAAAATATATATCAATACGAATATGAATTAAAAATAATCAAACGTGATACAACTGCCGGCATATTTATAAGCATCGGACTTTCATTAATAACCATGCTTATGTGCAGCATTCTTAACAAGTATAATACAGGCTCCGTCAGTATAACCAATAACTATATCTTCCAGCTTAGCTCTACTGTCTTTTTACTGCTCTGCATCTTCTTCTACGCATATACACAGACCAATTATGGCAGCAGCCTGCTAAACGACTCCGACAAGGAAGAGCAATCTGTCCGTAACTATAAGCTTGCTTATAAGACTAGTATTTCATCTGTTATTCTGCACGTATTACCGCTGATCATCATACTTATAGCTATTCTTATATTTATGATAATAAAGAAAAAATATCTGATAACAGCTTATATTTCACTCGCTGTTTTAGCCATTCTCTCATACCCTTTTTTAAACAAAAGAAGAGCTAAAAAACAGGTTATAAACAATCTCAGGAGCTGCTTTTCTGACTGGTTAAGAAACGTAGCCATTAACCTTGAAAACAAACCACTTATTGCTTCAATCGAGGATACCTATGATGATTGCCCTTATCTTATCAGGCTGTCACTTGATAATTTCATACGCGATATAGAAGCTGATCCATCAGACATAAAACCATACTATGAATTTCTTTCCGAATACAAACAGACCGATATAATGGCAACAATAAGAACTCTTTACTCTGTATCTGAGCTTGATGAAAAAGGTATTGATGAAACAATAAACACTCTTATACAGCGCAATAACGATCTAATCAACAAGCAGACTGAGCTTAGCTATAAAGACAAAGAAAGCATATTAAAATTCATGGAATACATACCTGTATTTTTTATGGCTATGAAAATGTCTATAGACATGATGTTAATCATAACCCTATATCTTTAATCACACAAAAATCATTTAAAGGAGTACTTATGGATATTATTATTGAAAAGCTTGGCGAAATTGGTGTCGCTATCATATTTATGCTGCCTGCCATAGGCACATTTTCAGAATTATTATATAAAACTATGACTTAAAGGAGGCTGCTGTTTTATGGAATTTATTATAAAAGAATATGGCGGAATAATAATACTGCTTATCTGTTTTAGTATAGCTATTAGCTTTATATCAGCTTTCCTTACAAAATGTGAATCGATTGAAAACACACTGCTCAATGTTTTGTTTTACCACTGACATCATAATATTCAGGGCAAAGCTTATCTGATTTTCATGGTCCTGAATAATAATACATCTAAGAAAGGATTATCCAGTTTAATATGAAATCAATTATTGAAAGCTCTGTCTATCTTGTCATAATGGCTCTTATCTGCATAATCTCACTTGATTTTATATTTATCAATAAAAGTATATGCAAGGGTCAGGAATTACAGCAATATATAAAAGATACAATAACTATACATGCCAACAGCTCTCCCTCCCACGATATCGACAACCTGACTTACCATAAGATAAACAATCTCGCTATGCAGTATAACAGCTCTATAGACTTAGAATACTTTGATACAGTTAATAATTACGACTACTATAATGTTACTATTATGTATCCTGTTAAATCCGGCATATTTAATATAGAAAAAATGTGCTCCTTTAGTTCAATAGTATCAGTTATTAAAGAAACGGGGTGAACTTATGCGCATTGCAATCAGCAGCAGCTGCTTAACCATTATAATATTACTCGTAATTATGATTCACTGTTCAATCATCAATAAAAACTATCGTGACATGGAGATAAACCAGAATATCAATGATGCCTTTGATTATGCCGTAAAAAAGACAACGTCGTCTTATAATTCTGGTTTATCTGGTTTTACATCCACTGTAAATAATAGCGAATCTATGCTGCATGATATGATGCTTATATTTAACGAAGCCTTTAAAAAAAGCATCAATTCTGATGGAACTTTTACTATTTCTGTTTTATATGCTGACACAGATAATATGCTTATAGACATACTTATTACAGAAGAATACAGCTATGGATTTATGAATCAGAAGGGAAAAACAAGCTGTGAACGTACTATAAGATTTAAAAATTGACATAACCGATGTTTTTATCTATAATTTTTACATATTTTTAACATTCAATGAATAATAGAAAGGATTGCTTATATGGAAATTCAGATATTACACTGGTTTGAATCTCTTCATAACCCGATAACAGACCCTATAATGTACTTTATAACAACTCTTGGTAATGGAGGGATATTTTGGATAATATTAGCTGTTGCTATGCTTATTATATTGCCAAAACGATATAAAAAGGTTGGTCTGTCAATGGCAATAGCCCTTATTCTTTCACTCATCTTCTGCAATGGTATTATGAAGCATATGTGGGCAAGACCTCGTGCGTTCTGGGTTGAAGGCCAGAATTTTGTAATCAGTAACAATTTTGAAAATCTTTATGGAATATTTCAGACAATACATGATTATTCATTTCCTTCTGGTCACTCCTCTGCATCATTTGCAGCTGCAACAGCTATATTCATGTGGCAGAAAAAAGAAGGAACTGCAGCACTTGTTCTTGCTGCATTAATAGCTGTATCAAGACTCTATTTAACTGTACACTATCCTACAGATGTATTAGCAGGAACTGTAACAGGCATTATATATGGCATAGTTGCTTACTATATCACAAAACTTCTTATGAAAAAAATACCAGCTATGAATAAGATATTTAATATATAGAATTATATTTTAATGAAGCCGGGGGCAAAAACCCCCGGCTTGCTTTTATACACACGGATTGTTCTTATGTTACGCACTCCCACAATCCCAGTATCATTTTAATTCTTTGTAAGCTCTGTTTCGCCAGAAGCACTTGTAAGTATAAGCTTTTTACCTTTATTAGATAACTTGTATGTATAATCTTCTGTCTGTGTTCCATCAAGAACAGTCTTATTGATTGTAAGCTTCTCACCATCAACTGAATAACTTATATTTAACTGGATACCACTTATAGACATTACACCTGTTCCATCCTCATTAAAAGTAAAAGCTATCTCATAGCCTCCGTTACTGCCTGTCCAGCTTCCTGTAAGCTCTGAATTTTTGCTGTTTTTACATGCCACAAAGGACAACATAAGCATAATTGCAGTAACGCATATTATAATTCTTTTCATTTTCTTCATATATTTATTCTCCGTTCTGTAATCTGTTTTATTGTTCTGACAGCATAGTAACTATCCTGTCAAAGTTCATAGCATGTGATGCCTTTATAAGAATACTGTCACCATTTTTTAAAATACTGCCGGCTTCTTTTTCAAAATCATCTATAGTTTCATAGCTGTGTATATCACACTCATATGCTTCATAATGTGTTTCCTTGTAATCAGCCGCTCCCATAGCTATATGCTTTGCAAGCTCACCTATAGTTATTAACACATCTATATTCCTTGTTCCTATATACTGCCCTACATCATAATGAAGATTTTTTTCATCACTTCCAAGCTCGAACATGCTGCCTAATATACATACCTTTCTTCCAAGCGCCATATTAACTACATCAACCGATGCTTTCATTGAAACAGGGTTAGCATTATAGCAATCATCTATGATTGTATATTTATCTGTTTTTATTATATTGTTTCTTCCTGCTATAGTTTTTAGTTTAGAAATTCCTGTCTGTATCTGGACACTGGTGAGTCCTGACTGTGCACCTACGCAGGCTGCTGCCAGTGCGTTATATACCATATGATATCCAGGTACTGGAACTGTCACTTCAAATGCTTTGCTTGTATCATCACAGTTAAGACCATTGATAACAAAGCTTGTTCCATCTAACCCAAGATTCTTAATATCACTCGCATAAACACCATCCTTGTAGCTGATTCCGAATCTTACCGGTTTTTTTCCATTTACCTCATCAACTGTTATAAGCTTATCATCATCACCATTAAGTATGGCAATACCATCTGGTTTAAGATGTTTAAACATCTCTGTTTTTGCCTTCAGTATTCCATCTCTTGTCTTAAGATTCTCAAGATGACACAAACCTATATTAGTTATAACACCTATATCAGGCTGTGCAATCTCTGATAGTCTTTCCATCTCACCAAAATCACTTATTCCCATCTCAAGAACTGCTATTTCATCATCATCTCTTAATCTGAATACGGTAAGTGGAAGCCCTATTTCGTTGTTAAAGTTTCCCTCTGTCTTTAAAACCTTATATTTTTCTTCAAGAACATAGCTTATTGTTTCTTTCGTACTTGTTTTGCCAACGCTTCCTGTTATGCCAACAACTTTGATATCAAGATTATTTCTGTACAATAACGCCAGATCCTTCAATGCCTGAAGACTTGACTTTACCCTGATATATGAATTCTTCTGTCCCGGAAGTTCTTTTTCTGATATAACACAGAGAGCTCCTGCTTCAAAACAGCCATCAATATACTTGTGTCCGTCTGTTCTTTCTCCACATATCGCAATAAACAGGCTTCCTTTAGTAACCTTTCTGCTATCAGTTGTTATATCAGAAACTTCTTTTTCAAGATTAGCTTCATTTCCATAATATACGCCATTACAGGCTTCTGTCATGGCTCTTAACGTCATTCCACGCATATTCGTTCTCCATATTTTTATTCATATCTTTTAAGCGATATCTCTATTATCTTTTCAGTTAATTCATCATATGAAACACCAGCTGCCTGTGCCTCCTGTGGTAAAAGACTTGTAGCTGTCATACCAGGAAGAGTGTTAATCTCAAGGCAGTATATGCTGCCATCTTCTGTAAGCAGCTGATCAACTCTTGCATATGTAGTTACCCCGGCAGATTCACATGCTTTTTCTGCCCATCTCTGCATTTTTTCTGATATCTCCTTAGGAAGGTCCGCTGGACATGTCTCTTTAGTTGCTCCTGCCTTATACTTGTTTTTATAATCATAGAAGCCTTCTAAAGGCTCTATCTCTATAACTGGAAGTGCTTTTCCATCAAGTACACCTACAGAGAATTCCCTGCCCTTTATATATTCCTCCACAAGTATATTATCCTCATACGAAAATGCTTCTGTTAAAGCACTCTTGAATTCAGATTCATTGGAAACAATAGATACACCTACACTTGAACCACCACAGCATGGCTTAACAACACAAGGATAAGGAACGTATTCTATCTTATGTCCCTTCTTAAGTGCCACTCCCTTAGGCATAGGAATACCATCTGGAACAAGTACTTTCTTTGTAAGCTCCTTACTCATTGATATAGCACTGCTTATATAATCTGTACCTGTATACTTTATTCCCATAAGTTCAAATACTGCCTGAATCTTACCATCTTCACCATTGCTTCCATGAAGTCCCATGAATACAATATCAGCCTTCAAACAGAGTGCTAACACATTATCACCAAAGAAGCCCTTGCCGCTCTTTTTTCTATCTGCAAGCTCATCATCAACAAGAATATCTTTTTTCTTCATATCAGCTGCTATCTTTTCAAGATCATTGCCGTTATCATTAAAAAATGTCTCTGCCGCCTTGTCTTCTATTCCAAAAAATACATCTATAATATTAGCATTATGACCATTTCTTCTAAGTGACTCACATACCTTAACACTTGTCATAATAGAAATGTCTCTTTCTGTACTTGTACCTCCGGCTAATACTACTATATTCATAATTGACCTCCATCATCATACCTATGTGATTATTTAATTTCTCTTGTTACTGCGTAAATAATATCACTTATTAACAACTTATGCAATCAGTATTATATTTAGTCTAACTTTTTCATATACTTTTCCACAATATCCACATAGTTATGCACATTTTAAGTGAATTGCAAGTTTTATTGAATATTTTTTCTTTTTACGCATATATTATGTCAATTGTCAGATAATTATGTTATTCAAAACAACTATTTTACTATATTATCTGAATAGTTTATTATTTTTTATTATTGTCTTAATCTAAGACCTTCATATTTTGTATGTGCCATCAGACATTTTCTAAGTGAATTATATCTGTCTGTTATGTCTCCCTCTGGAACAGCCACCTCTATTGACTCTGCCATGATATCTATAAGTCCATCATTAAGTTCTCCCCTCATTGATGTTAGAATATCAAGCTTCTCTTTATAATCATACGCATCAAGGAATCTTATAAGCTTGCTGTCCTGCTCTGATTCTTCTGATTCTTCTGATTTCTCTGATTCTTCTAATTTCTCTGATTCTTCTAATTTCTCTGATTTTTCTGATTCTTCTGATTTCTCTGATTCCATATTCTGATTGTTCTCTTCATAATCAGCTTCTAGTGATTTACCTGTCTTTATATCAATAAGCTCGAATCTGTATTTTTGTACCACATCAGGATATTTTATATGATCAACTTCACTAAGAAACATATCATATGGTCTTACATACATCTCATAGCTACCATAAAGTCCCTGATATATAACCATCTTTTCCTTAGTTTCAGAATGTATTGCTGTTCCTTTAACCTGATATAATTTATCTTTAAAATGTCTGTAAAATCCACCAATGACTAATTGTCTTGCCATAATAAACCTCCATTCTTGCGCAGCTTCTTTGCGCATCTCAAGTTTATACATAGTATACCATATTCTATGTCATACTCTCAATGAACTATGTGTGAAATAATTTATCTAAAATATCTATAAAATATTCACCAAATAATTTATCTGATGAAACAACTTATCAATGATTTATATAAACAATAAAACCATGCATTTATATGTTTTATGGGTTATAATACATCTAAAATATCAGATACATTTTAAATGGAGGATTATGAGATGCGCAAAGAAGCAGCGCAAGAATGGAGGATTACGTATGAAAAAAGTTGATTTACATGTTCATTCAACATATTCTGATGGAACCAACACTCCTAAAGAACTTATTAAACTTGCAGAGAATGAAGGCTTAAGTGCTATTGCACTTACTGACCACGATACTCTTGATGGTATACCCGATGCCCTTGATGCAGCTAAAAACAGCTCTGTCGAATTAATTCCGGGTGTTGAGCTAAGCACTAACTTTAATAACACCGAGGTTCATATTGTCGGACTATTTTTAGATCATAACAACAAACAGATTAATGATTATCTTATATACCAGCGCCAGTCAAGAATTGACAGAAATATACAGATGTGCCAGAAATTCTGTGATATCGGTATTAACATCACTTATGATAAAATGTGTGAACTTTATCCTGATGCTGTTATTACAAGAGCTCATTTTGCTGATTATCTTGTAAAAAACAAATATACAGGTGATAGAAATGAAGCCTTTGACAGGTATTTATCACCTGGAAAGCCCTGTTTTGTAAACAGGCACAAGGTTGACCCAGAAGAAGCAGTAGCTGTGATACATAAAGCTCATGGTGCTGCCATACTGGCACATCCTGTTTTATATCACTTAGGAAAAGACCAGATGAATGCATTGCTTGAACATGTATGCAGTGCTGGCATTGACGGAATAGAGGCCATATATTCAACATACAAGCCGGCAGATGAACGCTATATAAGAAAAATAGCCACTGAACATAAGCTTCTTATATCAGGCGGCTCTGATTATCATGGTGCTAACAAACCAAACATCAAGTTAGGGCGTGGTCTTGGACATCTTTTCGTGCCTTATGAAGTACTTGAAAAGCTTTCTGAAAAAGCTTCTGAATATTAACAGCCATATAAGCAGGATCCTTATTTTCAGGTTGCAGACAAACGCCTAGCGTTCGTCTACAACCTGGAAGATGTAAAACTTAAGATACAGTGATTCATCAGCCGCCCATAATATAGGATGATCAGGAGACTGTGTTCTGTATTCTATCTGTCTTAGTCTTTTATGTACATTTCTTGCTGCTTCACCGATAGTCTTGGTAAATAGCTCTGGATCCATAAAATGCGAGCATGAGCATGTTGCAAGAAATCCTCCGTCTTTAACAAGCTTCATACCTCGAAGATTAATCTCCCTGTAACCCTTAACTGCATTCTTAATAGAATTTCTTGACTTGGTAAACGCTGGTGGGTCTAATATAACAACATCAAACTTTTCGCCCTTCTTCTCAAGCTCTGGTAAAAGATCAAACACATCTGCACACTGGAAATGAACTATATTCTCAAGTCCATTAAGCTTCGCATTCTCTCTTGCCTGACTTACTGCAAGCTCTGATGCATCCACTCCAAGAACGCTTGTGGCACCTGATATTCCTGCATTAAGCGCAAATGAACCCGTATGTGTAAAACAGTCAAGCACTTTAGCACCCTTACAGAGATGTCCAATAGCCCTTCTGTTATATTTCTGGTCAAGGAAAAAGCCTGTCTTTTGTCCATCCTGTACATCAACATAATATTTCACACCATTCTCGGCTATCTCTACCTTTGTATCGAATTCTTCTCCTATGAAGCCCTTGAATCTATCCATTCCTTCAAGAAGTCTTACTTTGGCATCGCTTCTTTCGTATACACCACGGACAGTCATACCATTTTCAGCTAAAACCATCTTTAGTTTATCAACTATCAAAGGCTTAAGTCTGTCTATACCAAGTGCTAAAGATTCTACTACAAGCACATCTGAGAACTTGTCTATAACTATACCTGGCAGAAAATCTGCCTCACCAAATATAAGTCTGCATGAAGATGTATCAACTGTTTTAAGACGATATTCTACTGCTGCCCTTACCCTCTGTTCTATAAATGCTTCATCTATATTTCTTTCATGTCTTGATAACATTCTTACTGTTATTTTAGACTTTCTGTTAACAAAACCTATCCCCATAAAATATCCATCAAAATCATGAAGCTCTATAAGTCCTCCATCTATGACACCACTGGAATATGTATCAATTTCGTTATCATATATCCACATACCACCGGCCTTAAGTTCACGTCCGCCGCCTTTTTTTAGTGTTACTTCTCCTGTTACTTTAAACAAATCTTCCATGTATATCAACCTCTCTTATCTATTATGATTTTATCATTATTTATACTTTATTATGACTTTCTTTCAAGCTTTATTCTATGCTTATTTTTCTTAATTAAACCATACACTATATATTTAGATTTTTTAATTTTTCGTTCACGCACATTATATATTTTTTTTGATATTTTGTCATTATAATTGTATGATAAATGAGTCAAGATTTACTTTTGACATTCACATCATTATATTAGTTTAAATCATTAAAATATTAAGTGTATACATTTTTATGACTCATTTTTCCCAACCATATAAAACATAAACACGCCTCCTGCTGCTATTATGAGTGCCAGCAGCTTAAGCCATGAAAACTCAGCCTTTTTACTACCAAACAGTCCAAAAAGCTCTATTAAATAAGCCACTATTACCTGTGCCACTACTATTGTTATTTCCGCTTTGGCTATTCCAAGCTCTGAAACACTCTTTACCACTGTAAATGTAATAAATGCACCTATAACACCGCCCAAAAGCGACACCTTGTTATCAACTCTTAATACCCCACTAATCTCAGGTCTTCCATTAAAAAACCACATAATAAGACATGTTGCAAGTGCTGTCAGCTGTACAAAGCCAGCTGCCACCCATATACTGCTGCTTTTCGTAACATTTGTGTTAAATATTCCCTGAATACTCATAAGAGCTCCAGATACAATAGCAATAATAAATCCTGCCATCTAACCAACCTCCATAATTAGTTTAACTACTAATTAATATTAGTTAAATAGCAGGAATTATACCTGTTTTATATATGTTTTTATAACTTTTACAGCTCTTATAACTATAAAGTCCTTATCTTATAGATGTAAGAAAACTCTCTACACCTTTATGGAACTCATTGTACGCATCATCAATACTCTTTCCATCCCATATCTGATGAATAAGTATTTCATATCTTGTATATATATTCTGCACTCCTACATATTTAGCTTTAACTATGCTATCAGAATATATATCATGCAGCATATTATAATCTGTGTTATCTACTTTTCTACCTTTTTTAATAAGGTCTGCACGTGCGCTCACATGACCGCTGAGTGCCTGCATATCCGCTGCATAATCATATGATATTGCTCTGGCAACTGTCTTTGCAACTGAGATATCAGATGTATACGGATTGACAACAGCAAGCGTCGTTATAGACATAGGAACTGATTCAAGACCCTCTGAAAGATAAGGAACCGGTGTAATGCCATATGTCACACCAGAATCATCAATCTTTTTTAAATCACTTGTATTTACTATCGTATACAGCAGTTTATTCTGTGTAAACTCATCAAGACATGAATCGTGTGTTGACTCATTTCTGTCTATTCCAAATGTGTTTTTTAATGAAGCATATTCCTTAAGTGCTCTCTTAAAGTTCAGCTCATCTATCGTAAATATATCAGCATTCTCTGATACATCTCCACCTATATCCATATATCGTCCAACGTATGGATAATTAATAAGCATATCAGATGCATCAAAATCAAATACCTTCGTTATATTCTGATTTTCTTCTGTAACCTGGTAATTATCACTTATCTGTTTTATCTCATCATATGAATCAACAGATGAAGCGTATTTTTTATTATATACCATAACCGGCATATCAAAGCTTACAGGATAACCATATAACTTTCCTTTATATGATGCTGATTTAATAGCAGCTTTTCCATATATCTTTTCATTATATATATCACCATATGAATCATTTTCAAGCATAAGTCCAAGAAGATATGCCTTATCACTGTTCTCTGCAGACATAAGATATACATCTGGTGCATTATTGTTTCTTACAGTTTCAGTATATAATGTGTCTATTATATCCTGTGCTTCTATATACACAGGATTAACCGTAATAAGGTTATTAGCAGCTTTAAGCCCTGATGCAACGGTATTAAGGTATCTTTCATAATCTTTATTATCATACCAGACATTAATCGTTACCGGTGTTTCTATATCAAGCTTTCTTGCTTCCTCATCCCTGTCAGTCCCGCCACATGCCGTTACTGATATAAGCATAACACATACCATGGTGACTGATATAAGTCTTTTAATTATCTTCATAATCTTTCCAACCTTTTCATATACTTAAGGAACACTCAACCAGATAATCCACCATTGACCATACGATGTTTTTATTAATGCTTTAGAATGACTTCTTTAATTTATCTATCATCTCGTCAACATCATTCTTAGTTATCACAAGTGGTGGAACCATTCTGATTACATTAGTTCCTGCTGAGAAAAGAATAAGTCCGTTATCTAATGCCCTGGCTATAACATCCTTAGGACTGATTGAAAGTTCAAGTCCCTGCATAAGTCCTAATCCTCTTCTTTCAACTATAAAATCATAGTCCTTCACAAGCTCATCAAGCTTCTTTTCCAGATAAGCTGATACTTCCTTAACATTAGCAAGTATATTCTGTTTCTCAAACAACTCAAATACTTTCGTAGCTGCAGCACATGCAAGTGGGTTTCCTCCATATGTTGTACCATGGTCACCTGGAACTAATGCCTTTGCCACCTCTTCTGTAGCAAGGAAAGCTCCTACAGGCACACCACAGCCTAAAGCCTTAGCAACTGTAAGAATATCAGGCTTTACACCATACTGCTGGAATGCGAACATAGTACCTGTTCTTCCCATACCACACTGTATTTCGTCAAGTATAAGAAGAATACCCTTCTCATCACAGAGCTTTCTTACACCCTGTATGAACTCATTAGTTGCTGGATATATTCCACCTTCACCCTGTACTGTCTCAAATATAATAGCACAAGTTTTGTCATTTACCAACTGTTTAACGCTTTCAAGATCATTATAATTTGCAAATTTTATTCCTGGTATCATAGGACCAAATGCTTCCTGGTAATGTTTATTACCTGTAACAGCAAGTGCTCCCATACTTCTTCCATGAAATGAATGATGCATTGCAATGATTTCAGAATCTGTTCTTCCTGTCTTTAAATAAGCATACTTCTTAGCAAGCTTTATAGCACCTTCTATAGATTCTGTACCACTATTTGTAAAAAATACCCTGTCCATGCCAGATGCCTTAGTTATAGCCTGTGCAGCGCTGACAGCTGGTTCGTTATAAAAATAGTTTGATGTATGAATAAGCTTATCTATCTGTGACTTAAGTGCATCGTTATATTCTTTATTGTTATAACCAAGTGCGAATACAGCAATACCTGCACCAAAATCAAGATACTCTTTTCCATCAGTATCATATAACCTTACTCCATCACCTTTATCAAGTACAATCTGATATCTGTTATATGTATGAATCAGTTTTTCTTCAGCTGTTTCTATAATCTGTTTAGTTTCCATATACTTTTCCTTTCCTGATATACGATAAAAAAGAATAACACCATATGCTCTTTTTTATCATACATTTTATGACGTTTTATGATGTTGGAATCATTCTGCTTTCTTAAGCCTTAGATATTACAGATTAGTTTCAAAAAACTTCTCTGCTCCTTCTGAAAGAATAGCTGTACCAACACCCTTGTTAGTAAATATTTCAAGAAGAAGGCAATGTGGGATACGTCCATCAAGAATATGTACCCTTGAAACACCATGCTCGATAGCATCTATGCAGTTATTAAGCTTTGGAAGCATACCACCGCCTATTGTACCACCTGCTAAAAGCTTTCTTGCCTCTGTTGTAGAAAGCTCTGATATAAGGCTTGATTTATCGTTATAATCTCTGTACACACCCTCTATATCTGTTAAGAATGCAAGCTTCTCAGCATTAACTGCCCTTGCTATAGCACATGCCGCATCATCTGCATTGATATTATATGAATGGAAATCATCATCATATCCTATAGGACATATAACTGGAATAAAGTCATCCTTAAGAAGTGAATGTATAAGAGTTGTGTCAACATCCTTTACTTCACCGACATATCCTATATCCTCACCCTTTGAATATTTCTTTTCTACCTTAAGCATTCCACCATCTTTACCAGATACACCACATGCCTTTACACCAAGCTCCTCTATAAGCGATACAAGACTCTTGTTAACTCTGTTAAGAACCATCTCTGCTATTTCCATAGTTGGCTCGTCTGTTACTCTTAAGCCATTCTTGAATTCTGGTGTCATGCCTGACTTTTCAACCCACTTACTGATTTCCTTGCCACCACCATGAACGATAATAGGCTTGAAACCTACAAGCTTTAAAAGAACTACATCCTGAATAACCTTTCTTTTAAGTTCTTCATCAACCATGGCGCTTCCACCATACTTTACAACAATAATCTTTCTGCTGAACTTCTGTATATAAGGAAGAGCCTCAACTAATACCTGTGCTTTTTTTAACTCTTCTTCCATATCTATTGTACTCATTTTTAACTCCTTCAACTAAAAAATATTAATTACCGTTATGAGCGATAATCTGCATTTATCTTTATATAATCAAATGTAAGGTCGCAGCCCCATGCCGTAGCCTCTGCGCTGCCCTGCTTTATATCTGCTATAGCAGTTACAGGATTCTGTGAAAGTATTTCTGTTGCTTTCTCCTCGCTGTAATCAGTAGCAGTTCCGTCCTTTACTATCTGAAGCTTTCCAGCTGAACTTTCAAAGAATATATCAACCTTTTCTGGTTCGAAATCAACGCCTGAATAACCCATAGCACAAAGAATTCTTCCCCAGTTAGCATCGTGTCCGAATATTGCAGCCTTAGTAAGGTTAGATGTAACTATTGACTTTGCAAGAATCTTAGCCTGTTCCTTATCTTTAGCACCCTTTACCTGTACCTCAAAAAGACATGTACAGCCTTCTCCATCACCTGCAATCATCTTAGAAAGCTCTGTAAGAACATAGCTTAAAGCCTCATAGAAGATATCATAATCTTTACATCCTTCTGTAATCTTCTCGTTACCAGCCTCTCCATTGGCAAGGACTAAAACTGTATCGTTTGTTGATGTATCTCCATCAACTGATATCATATTAAATGAATCCTCAACTATATCACTTGTCATCTTCTGAAGTGCCTTTTTATCAATAACAGCATCGGATGTTATAAAGCAGAGCATAGTTGCCATATGTGGATGTATCATGCCTGCACCCTTACACATACCACCAACTGTTACTGTCTTTCCACCTATTTCTACTGTACATGCAACCTGCTTGTTTCTTGTATCCGTAGTCATAATTGCTTCTGCTGCAAGTGTACCTGCTTCTTTAGTTGAATCAAGCAGCTCTGGAAGTGCTTTAATACCTGCACACATTCTATCCATAGGAAGCTGCATACCTATAACTCCTGTTGAACCTAAAAGTACTGACTTAGCTGGTACTCCAAGTACTTCTCCTGCTGTCTTTGCTTCAAGTGCGCAGGCTTCATCACCCTCTGTACCTGTGCAGGCATTGGCAACACCGCTGTTAACAACTATTGCATGTGCCCCCTCTTCACTGTATACAATGCTCTTGTCCCACTTTACAGGTGCTGCAAACACTCTGTTAAGTGTAAATGTTCCAGCTGTTACACATGGCTTTTCTGAAAATACCATTGCCATATCCTTTTTGCCATTCTTATACTTGATACCTGCTGCCATACCTGCTGCCTTAAAGCCCTTAGCTGCTGTAACTCCACCTTCGATAATTTCCATAATCACAACCTCCGAATTTCAATATGTATTATTAATATTGCTTTGCATTTCTGTAATTTTCTTTTCAAGTTGCTTTTGCAACTTGCATACATCGAATTGCCCCTGCATTTCCGCAATTTTTCTTCTCAAGTTGCTTTTGCAACTTGTATACATCGAATTGCCTTTGCATTCCCGCAATTTTTCTTCTCAAGTTGCTTTTGCAACTTGTATACATTGAATTGCCCCTGCAATTCAATGTATTATTATGGGAACATAGGTGCCATTTTAAGCCCCTCATTCTCTTCAAAGCCAAATAACAGATTCATGTTCTGTACTGCCTGTCCTGCTGCACCCTTTACAAGATTATCAAGTGCTCCCATAGCTATGATTCTGTTTGTTCTTGGTTCAAGCTTGAATCCTACATCAACAAAGTTGCTTCCTTCAACCCATCTTGTTTCAGGGCATACATCCTTAGGAAGAACTCTTACAAAATATTCCTTATCATAATACTTATCATAGGCTGCCTTCACATCTTCATAAGATACCTCCTTTGCAAGATTGGCATATGACGTAACAAGTATTCCTCTATTCATAGGAACCAGATGTGGTGTAAATATAAGCTTAAGGTCATCTCTTCCACATGCATATCCAAGCTGTTCTTCTATCTCAGGCGTATGTCTGTGTGTTCCAACTCCATAAGCCTTCATGCTTTCGTTTACTTCACAGAAAAGATTCGCTACCTTAGCACCTCTTCCTGCACCAGATGTACCACTCTTGGCATCTATTATAATAGTATCCGGATTGATTATTCCTTCTTTTACAAGTGGATATAATGTAAGGATTGATGTTGTTGTATAACAACCAGGATTAGCTATTATTCTTGTATCCTTATTCACCTTATCCCTGTTAATTTCGCATAATCCGTAAACCGCTTCATCAATATACTGTGGAGCTTTATGCTCTAACTTATACCACTTCTCATATATATCAACATCCTTTAATCTGAAGTCCGCACTAAGGTCGATTATTTTTACCTTTGAAAGAATCTCATCATTAACAAGAGATGCACATAAGCCCTGAGGAGTAGCTGTAAATATAACATCTACTTCATTAGCAAGCTGATCCATATTGTCATCCATACATTTTGCATCAACAAGCTTAAACATATTTCTATATACATCTGAATAATTCTGGTCAATATAGCTTCTTGAACCCAGCCATACAATCTCTACATCTTTGTGTCCTAAAAGAATTCTTACTAATTCGTTACCTGCGTATCCGGTAGCACCGATAATTCCAACCTTAACCATACGTCCTCCATCTGAATGTGTAATTATTCATTCGTGTGAATATTTTCATCAGTAATCCACATATAAAAATGGATTAACAAAAATGATAAGTTCCATTATAGCAACTTTTTTCCTTATGTAAAGAGTTTATTAGATATGTTTTTATATTTATGCATAATTAATGCATAAAATTGCATAATATTCATTTTTTGCTATTGCATTTTAGGCATAAGTAGTTTATTATAATTGGCAGAGTTTATAAATATCTATGGAGGTACTTTTTAATGAAAGAGAAAGTTGTTTTAGCCTATTCAGGCGGACTTGATACTACTGCCATCATCCCATGGTTAAAAGAAACATTTGATTACGATGTTATCTGTGTCTGCGCAGACTGTGGACAGGAAGAAGAATTAGATGGCCTTGAAGAAAGAGCATTATCATGTGGCGCTGCAAAGTTATACATAGAAGATGTTACAGATGAATTCTGCGATAACTATGTTGTTCCTTGTGTACAGGCTCATGCGGTATATGAAAACAAGTATTTACTTGGAACTTCTATGGCAAGACCTGTTATAGCAAAAAGACTTGTTGAAATAGCACGTAAAGAAGGCGCTGTTGCTATATGCCATGGTGCTACTGGCAAGGGTAACGACCAGATCAGATTCGAGCTTACTATCAAAGCTTTAGCTCCAGATATCAAGATCATCGCACCTTGGAGAGATTCAAGATGGACTCTTCAGTCACGTGAAGATGAGATTGAATACTGCAGACAGCATGGTATTCATCTTCCATTCAGCCCTGACTCAAGCTACAGCCGTGACCGTAACATATGGCATATCAGCCACGAAGGTCTTGAGCTTGAAGATCCTGCTAACGAGCCTAACTACAAGCACCTTCTTGTTCTTGGATGCTCACCAGAGGATGCTCCTGATGAAGGCGAATATGTTACTATGACATTTGAAAAGGGTGTGCCTACATCTGTTAATGGTAAGAAGATGAAGGTTTCTGACATCATCAGAGAACTCAACAGACTTGGTGGAAAGCATGGTATCGGTATTATCGACATCGTAGAAAACAGAGTTGTTGGCATGAAATCACGTGGTGTATATGAAACACCTGGTGGAACTATTCTTTATGAAGCTCACCAGCAGCTTGAGGAACTCATACTTGACAGAGATACAACAACAGAAAAGATAAATGTTGCTAACAAGTTTGCACAGGTTATATATGAAGGAAAGTGGGAAACACCTCTTCGTGAAGCACTTCAGGCATTCATCGAAAAGACTCAGGAATATGTAACTGGTGAAGTTAAGTTCAAGCTCTACAAGGGCAACATCATCAAAGCCGGAACAACATCTCCATATTCATTATATAACGAATCTATCGCTTCATTCACAACAGGAGACCTTTATGACCACCATGATGCTGATGGTTTCATCAACCTCTTTGGTCTTTCACTTAAGGTAAGAGCTATGAAGAAGCTTGAGAACGAAAAGAAGAATAACAAATAATACTTTAAAAAATATTATGTAACAAGTATTATAAAACAAAATCAGGAGCTGCCACATATATATGTAGCAGCTCCATTTTTCATCTTTTATAATGTTTTATAAGCTCTTATAAACTCTTATAAACTCTTATCAAACATTAATCTCAGATATTTCTATATTCTTTTTCTCCTGTTTTTCACAACCATTCCATATATCAAAGTAATAACATAAGAAGCTGCTGCCAGTATACACATAACACCCATAGCCCTATAAGCAATCTGAGTATCTATAAACACAGTTCTTCCTAGATATCTGTTACTTACAGCCGCCATACATCTGTTTCCAATTATATTTGCAATAAAAATATATATACCACCTGTTATGACAAATATACATGGGAGTGTGTACCTTACAACCCTGACAGGATTAAATGCAATGATAACAATCAATAATGTGATATATATTAAAAGCATCAATATCTTAAACACAACAGACGTTATTATTCCATATACCTTTATAAGCGGCTGCAGACGATAAGATATATCACCATATATACCACTGGCATAATTATTTATAGCCTCATTTGCAGCATTTTTACTATAGTTAAGAGCTGCCCTGACTATTGTTTCCTGTATATTTCCCATATTGATATTAGATGCTATTTTGTTATATGTCATATCCATAAGCTCATCCAGCTCTGCATCTATATTAATCTCTATATCATCAAAGGATTTTTCTTTAAGCATCCCGTCAACCATAGCCGTTGTATATTTCTGTGCTATTCTGTCTACTATCTTAGAATCCTCTATACTTGTCTGAATTCTGGATAATGCCTCCATATTATCCCCAAGTGAATCAAAAACAGTATCCATAAAACGGTGCGATATAGCAGCTGACAGTCCTGCATCCTTTAACATGCTTGAGACATACATAGGTGCCGTTACACATACAATAAGTATAAGACCTGCTATTACAGATATTAAACCAACACCTATCTGTGTCCATCTATGAGCAGTATCCCTGTATTGTCTGTATCCATATGACATATATATTCCTTCTTTCTGTTTAGATATAACAATTCCGTAATCTTCCTACGCAATCACATTAAAACAATCACATTAACATAATCATATTAACACAATTATATTAATACAACCATAAAAAAATGTAATAGATTTAGTGCTTTCTTACATTTTCCTGAATCTGTTATACCGCTGTCTTGCAAGTTCTTCCTTGTCCATATCAATATATCTGTACATAAAATCACATATCATGCGTTTCATATATAATGTCACTCTTTTTATATTATTTTCATTTATAACCGGATATTCCGGAATGACCTTCTCTATTATGCCAAGCTCATATAAATCTGCTGCCGTCAGCTTCATTATTTCCGCAGCCTCTTTTGCTTTCTTAGAATCCTTCCACAGTATCGATGCAAAGCCTTCTGGTGAAAGTATTGAATATATGGAATTCTCCATCATCCATACCTCATTGGCAACACCTAGTGCAAGTGCACCACCGCTTCCACCTTCGCCAGTTACTATTGACAATACCGGAACTGTAAGACTGCTCATTTCATACAGATTCTTTGCTATAGCTTCTCCCTGGCCTCGCTCTTCTGCACCAAGACCGCAATATGCTCCTGGAGTGTCTATAAAACATATAACCGGTCTGTTAAATTTTTCAGCCTGCTTCATAAGCCTTAGTGCCTTTCTATACCCTTCGGGATTAGGCATTCCAAAGTTTCTTGATATATTCTCTTTAGTAGTCTTACCCTTCATATGTCCTATGACTGTTACAGGAATGCCGCCAAATGTTGCGATTCCACCTATTATTGCTTTATCATCACAAAAGTTTCTGTCACCATGAAGTTCAAAAAAATCTTTAGTTATTTTTTCTATGTAATCTGCGGCATTAGGTCTTTCACTGCTTCTTGCTATTTCAACCTTTTCCCATACATCATACTCATTATACAGATTATTATCAGCCTCAGCCTTTTTTTCTTCTTCTCTATCTATCTTTTTGAAATATATATTATCAAGATACTCAAGATACTTCTTCATAATATCTGAATTGCTCCGGTATGTATCCACATTTTCTTTAACTTCTGTATAAGCTCCACTGTACTTATGTATGTCAAGCAGATGCGCAAGTGTCTTCTTTAGCTCATCCCTTTTAACTATCGCATCCACAAAGCCGTGCTCTAACAGAAATTCAGCTCTCTGAAACCCTTCTGGCAGTTCCTGTCCTATAGTCTGTCTGATAACTCTTGGTCCTGCAAAACCTATAAGGGCACCTGGCTCTGCAAGTATAATATCTCCAAGCATAGCAAAGCTTGCAGTTACACCTCCAGTTGTAGGGTCAGTAAGAACAGTGATATATAAAAGTCCTGCCTCATCATGTTTTTTTAATGCGGCACTTATCTTTGCCATCTGCATAAGAGATACTATTCCCTCCTGCATCCTGGCTCCGCCTGAGCATGTAAATATAATAACCGGCAGCTTCTGCTCTGTAGCCTTCTCAACTGCCCGTGTAAGCTTTTCACCTACAACTTCGCCCATGCTGCCCATAAGAAATCTTGTATCACAGACACCTATAACAGCTTTGCTGCCATCTATCTTTCCAACACCGGTTATTACTGCCTCATCAAGATTTGTTTTTCTTTTAAGATTCTGGATTTTCTCCTCATAACCTGGGTATTCACATGGATTGCTCTCTTCAATGTTAGTATCCCATTCTGAAAATGTATTCTTATCCACTACCATGGATATCCTTGTTCTGGCATCCAGCTTCATATAATATCCACATTCCGGACATACACAATTATTCAGATACATGTCCTCTGTTAAAATTATTTTTGAACAAACCGGACATTTCGTATATAATCCATCTGGAACATTTATATTACTGCTATCCAGATTGTTGATTTTATTTTTATGGATATTCTTTTTAAACAAGCCTTTTATCTGCATATAAATCCTCATTTCCACGCACTCTTACTGTGCATAACGAACAACTATTTTTTACATACCTGTGGATACTCCTCTGGTATGAAATCTGTACTGACATCACCTTTAATAAACTTCTCATTCTGGCATATATCATACATAAAATCTGTATTTGTTGTGACACCTTCAATAATAATCTCGCCAAGGACACTTCTCATCTTCTCAATCACTGTTTTCCTGTCGTTTGCATATGTCATAACCTTCATTATCATGGAATCATAAAAAGGAGGTATCGTATATCCACTATAAACTGCAGTATCTATTCTTACACCATTACCACCTGGTATATGTATATTCTTTATTGTTCCCGGATTAGGTGCAAAGTTCTTTTCAGGGTTTTCAGCATTGATTCTTATTTCCATGGCAGCACCATGTATCCTTACATCCTCCTGCTTAATACCAAGACTTTCGCCGGCTGCTATCTTTATCTGTTCCTTTATAAGATCAACACCTGTCACAAGTTCCGTTATACCATGCTCGACCTGAATACGGGTATTTACCTCCATAAAGTAATAATTGTCGTTTTTGTCAAGAAGAAACTCAACTGTTCCTGCATTTTCATAGTTAACTGCCTTAGCCACTGCCACTGCAGTATCTCCCATTCTCTTTCTTAATTCATCATTCAACGCAGGAGAGGGTGATTCCTCAACTAACTTCTGGTGATTTCTTTGTATTGAACAATCTCTTTCACCAAGATGAATTGTATTTCCATATTTATCAGCTAATATCTGGAACTCTATATGTCTTGGCTTTTCTATATATTTTTCTATATACATTGTGCCATCAGCAAAGCCATTCACAGCTTCTCTCTGTGCGTTATCGAATTCCCTTTTAAAATCTTCTTTTGTATATACAACACGCATCCCCTTGCCACCGCCGCCAAGTGCAGCTTTAACCATAACAGGATAACCTATATTGTCTGCAAGCTCTTTTCCTCTTTCTGCATCCATAACTGGTTCTTTGGTTCCTGGAATAACTGGAATACCTGCTGATATCATTGTATTTCTTGCTTCCTGTTTATTACCTGTTTTCTCTATGATATCTGAATCTGGACCTATAAATGTGATGTTACATTTTTCACATAATGATGCAAACTTACTGTTTTCAGAAAGAAATCCAAAGCCTGGATGTATTGCATCTGCATGTGTAGCTACTGTTGCACTCAATATTCTTTCCATATTAAGGTAACTATCCTTAGCTGCTGCCTTTCCTATACATACACTCTCATCAGCCAGCTGCGTATGAAGTGCTTCCTTATCCGCCTCAGAATATACTGCAACTGTCTGTATACCCATTTCCCTACAGGCTCTTATTATTCTAACAGCTATTTCGCCTCTGTTCGCTATCAATATCTTATTAAACACAGCTTCATCTCCTTATAATCATTCCATAATCCACATATTATATTTATAACATCAGACGGATTAACCTACCATAAATGTAAGCTCTGCTGTAAGTGCAACCTCGCCATCTACCGTCGCAACAGCCTTTCCCACGCCAACTGGTCCTTTTTTCTTTATAATCTCACATTCCATCTTAAGTTTATCACCAGGAACTACTTTTCTTTTAAATCTTGCATTATTAACTGCACCAAAATATGCTGTTTTACCTTTGTTTTCTTCCAGCGAAAGTATCGCAACAGCGCCTACCTGTGCGCATGCCTCTATCTGAAGGACCCCCGGCATAACAGGCTCAGCTGGAAAATGTCCTGCAAAATAAGGCTCATCATATGTAATACACTTATATCCTGTTGCCTTTATTCCAGGCTCAAGTTCATCTATCGTATCCACAAGCAGAAAAGGATGTCTGTGTGGTATAATATCCATTATTTCCTTTGTTGTAAGCATACTTAACTCCTTATATTAAATAATCGAATTTCATATATATAATGTCGGTATCAAAAACCCATGCCTTTGATACCGACGTATTGTCAGACTGGTTTTATAACAAACATAGGCTGTCCATATTCAACCATCTGTTCATTATCTACAAGAATATCAGTAACCACACCATCATAATCACTTTCAATCTCATTCATAAGCTTCATTGCTTCTACTATACCGATTACCTGACCTTTTTTAACCCTGTCACCTATTGCTACATATGCATCAGCTTCCGGAGATGCTGAACTGTAAAATACACCTACAAGTGGTGAATTAACAGTAAGCACATTATCATCAGAAGTTTTAATGTCCGATTTATTCAATCCTGATTCATTGCCGTTATCGCTATTAACTATATCATCAGCACCGGCAGTTTCTTTAACAGCTGCCCTGTCACTTCTGTCAGCGCCAAGCGAAAGCTTAGTATCGCCATCTTCCATGCTAAAGCTTGTAAGTGAAGATTCTGATACAGCATTAATGAGCTTTATTACATTTTCTAATTCCATATATTATCTCCATTTCTTCATGACCTTTTATTCATATTCTGGTATTCCATATATCTCACCAGCAATCTACTTATGTACTTTAAGCGTTCATCATATTATGAATACTTTCTTACTATAAGAGTTGCATTATGTCCACCAAAACCAAGAGAATTCGTCATGACTACATCAACGTCCTTTTCGATTCCTTCATCCTTGACATAATTAAGATCCATTTCTTCCTCTGTTTCTGATAGTCCTACATTTGGATGTATATAACCATCCTGGATTGACTTGACACAGGCTATGAACTCAACTGCGCCCGCTGCACCAAGCAGATGTCCAACCATGGATTTTGTTGAACTTACAGGCACATTGTAAGCTGCATCCTTAAGTGCCAGCTTGATCGCCCTTGTCTCAAAAAGATCATTATGATGGGTACTTGTTCCATGTGCATTTATATAATCGATATCATCTGGTTTTACTTCTGCTTCCTTCATGGCACTTGTCATAGCATATGCAGCTCCACTTCCATCCTCCATAGGTGATGTTATATGGTATGCATCAGAAGAACAGCCATAGCCTGTGATCTCTGCATATATATGCGCTCCTCTCTTTAAAGCATGCTCCAGTTCTTCAAGTACAACCACACCTGCTCCTTCACCCATGACAAAGCCATTTCTTTCTTTGTCAAATGGGATAGAGGCTCTCTTAGGGTCTGTAGATGTTGAAAGTGCTGTAAGCGCAGCAAAACCACCGATTCCAATAGGAGATATAGAACTTTCAGTTCCACCTGCAAACATAACATCTGCTTCTCCATGCTGTATGCTTCTATAGCCTTCACCTATAGAGTTAGTTCCAGTAGCACATGCTGTAACAACATTTATATTCTTACCCTTTAAACCTAGCTGTATTGATACATTGCCAGCTGCCATGTTAGTTATCATAAGAGGTACAAGAAGCGGATTAATCCTAGATGGACCCTTTTCAAGAAGCTTCTTGTGATTGCTTTCCATAGCTTCAAGGCTTCCAACACCAGAGCCTACTGATACACCAACACGGAAAGCATCCTCTTTAGCCATATCAAGCCCCGAATCCTTCATAGCCTCATGCGCGGCCGCAACAGCATACTGGCTGAACTTTTCCATCCTTTTGGCTGCCTTGAAATCCATATAATTCTTAGCATCAAAATCCTTTACCTCTGCTGCAAGCTTAACCTTATAATCTGTTGTATCAAATCTTGTTATATTATCTATTCCAACTGTATTCTCTTTAACAGAATTCCAGAATTCATCCACACTTAAACCTATAGGTGTTATTGCACCCATACCTGTAACAACTACTCTTCTCATCAGATATTCATACCTCCATCTACTGATATCACCTGTCCTGTTATGTATGCTGCTTCATCTGATGCCAGAAATGCTACAGCATTGCTTATATCATCCACGCTTCCCATTCTTGAAAGAGGAATCATATCAAGTACTGACTTCTTCTGTTCATCAGATAAAACCTTTGTCATATCTGTATCAATATATCCAGGCGCAACTGCATTAACAGTTATTCCTCGCGATGCAAGCTCCTTTGCCGCAGATTTGGTAATACCTATCACACCTGCTTTAGAAGCACTGTAATTAACCTGTCCTGCATTACCAGCTATGCCTACAACTGATGACATATTGATTATTCTTCCGCTTCTTTGCTTTAACATGTATCTGCTTACGTGTCTTATGCAGTTAAATGTTCCCTTAAGATTAACATCTATAACTCTGTCAAAATCTTCCTCTTTCATTCTCATGATAAGACCATCTTTTGTTATACCTGCATTATTTATAAGAATGTCTATTCTCTTATATTTATCCATTATATATGTAATCATTTTTTCAGTTTCTTCATACGAATCAACCTGACACTTGTATTTTTCTGCCTTTCCGTTGGCAGCCAGAATATTTTCAACTGTTCTATCTGCTGCCTCATCATTACCACTGTAATTAACAATAACCACAGCCCCCTCTTTGGCAAAACGGGCAGCTATAGCAGCTCCTATTCCTCTGCCAGCTCCGGTTACAAGCACTATCTTGTTTTCATATCTTTTTATACAATTATCCATACACATAACACACTGCCTTTCATCGATACAATATTGCTAAAGCCTTACCAATATCCTGTCTGCATTTATTGCCTGTTATTTTATAACTACTTCCTTTTCCATGCTCTTAGCTATCTTTTTAACAAAGCCAGATAAAGTCTTTCCTGGTCCCACCTCAACAAATGTATCATAACCATCGGCTATCATTTTTCTGACTGACTGTTCAAAACGTACTGAACTATATACCTGCTTTGAAAGAAGTTCTTTTATATATCCACTGGATGTATTCTCATCCACATACTCAGCTGTACAGTTTGCCACATAAGGATACTTCACTTTATCAAAAGTAACTTTTTCAAGATCCTTCATAAGCTTATCACCTGCGCCCTTAAGAAGCTTTGAATGAAACGGTCCACTTACATTAAGAAGGAGTGTTCTTCTTGCTCCTGCTTCCTTAAGCACTTCCATAGCCTCCTGTACACATTCCTTTTTACCTGATATTACTATCTGGCCAGGGCAGTTGTAATTAGCTGCGGAAACTGTATCAGGATACATATCATTATCAGACTCTGTGTTCCCACTTTTATCCTTGTTATATTTAGCAAGTACACTGTCAACCTCATCTGATGTAAGCCCGATAACTGCAGCCATGGCGCCTATACCAGCCGGAACCTCCTGTTCCATATATATTCCACGGTTTCTTACAAGTCTTACACCATCTTCATAAGATAGCGCACCACTTGCAGTAAGTGCACTATATTCACCTAATGAAAGTCCAATAGCTGCATCATACGTAAGGCCCTGCTCAACCATATCAGCAAGCTGGGCGATTTCTGTTACATATAACGCAATCTGTGTATACTCGGTTTTATCAAGAAGATCATTTTCTTCAAATATTAAATGCTCCATATTGATACCTGTCAGTTCACCAGCCTTCTTAAAGCACTTTACTGATGAAGTGCAGCTATTATAGCTTTCTCTTCCCATTCCAGTACGCTGGCTTCCCTGTCCTGGAAACATTACAACTGTTTTTCCCATACCTTTTAAATCCTCATTTCCATACACTGTTTTATGCCAGCTTATTATGTGAATTATATACCTCAGAGACTTCCTTCATAAGCTCCTTAATAATCTCTTCACATGTCTGTTCCTTACTCACAAGACCTGCTATCTGACCTGCCATTACAGTTCCCTGCTTGACATCACCATCCACAACAGCCTTTCTTAGTGTTCCAAGAGTAAGTCTTTCAAGCTTTTCAAACTCAACGCCTTCTTTTTCCATATCAAGATACTCTCTTGTCATGCTGTTTCTAAGTGACCTTACTGGATGACCTGTACTTCTGCCAGTTACTACTGAATCTATATCCTTGGCAGCTATAACTCTGTCCTTATAATTCTGATGGACATTTGACTCCTTAGCCACAACGAATCTTGTTCCCATCTGTACAGCCTCTGCACCAAGCATAAATGCCGCACATACACCCCTGCCATCACCTATTCCGCCAGCTGCTATAACAGGAATATTAACGGCATCAACAACCTGTGGTACAAGTGTCATGGTCGTTTCCTCGCCGATATGTCCACCTGATTCCATGCCCTCTGCTACAACTGCATCTGCTCCGGCACGTTCCATCATTCTTGCAAGTGCAACTGATGCCACAACAGGAATAACCCTTATTCCAGCTTCCTTCCAGGCCTTCATATATTTGCTTGGATTGCCTGCACCTGTTGTTACTGCTTCTATATGCTCATCAATAACAAGCTGTGCTATCTCATCTGCATAATCACTTAAAAGCATAATATTAACACCAACTGGCTTATCTGTTATCTTTCTTGCAATATGTATCTGTTCTTTAACCCATTCTGCCGGCGCATTAGCTGCTCCAATAAATCCCATTCCACCGGCTTTGCTGACGTGGGCTGCCAGATTAGCATCTGCAACCCATGCCATACCGCCCTGTATAACAGGATATTCTATATTAAGAAGCTCTGTTACACGAGTTTTCATAACTTATCTTCCTTCCTGACATTTATAACTATTTCTGGTTAGCCTCGATATAATCAACAACATCCTGTACTGTAAGAATCTTTTCAAGCTCCTCAGATGGAATAGTTACTGAACACTCATCCTCAAGTGACATAACAAGTTCAAAAAGATCAAGTGAATCTGCCTTAAGATCTTCCTTGAAATTAGACTCAGGCTTAATAACTGCCTCATCTATACCTAACTGTGCTGCAACTAATTCTCTTACTTTTTCAAACATAATGTTAAATCTCCTTAATTCTTATTATTTTTTATTATATGTTGTCGGGGTCAAAAGCCCACAACTTTGATATCTATGGCAAAGCTTTTGCCATAAACATCTTATATATGTTAAAATGCCGCTTATCCGGCTGCCTGATATCTTTTAGTAAGCAGTCTGCAAATATCTATATAATAAGCTTAGCATCTTTAACCGTGCTACCATACAAGCAGAATACTTCCCCAGCTTAATCCTGCACCAAAACCGGCAAGTACAAGCTTCTCTCCCTGTTTTAAGCTTCCATTCCTGTTTAACTCATCAAGCAGAATAGGAATGCTTGCTGATGATGTATTTCCATATTCATTCAGATTGACTGGAAACTTATCTTTATCAGCCTTAAGTCTTTTAGCTACACTCTCTATAATACGTACATTAGCCTGATGCAATATGAACTTATCAACTTCATTAATATCCATATTATTATTATGTAAAAGTGTTTCTATAGCTGTAGGAACACTCTTTACGGCGAATTTAAACACTTCCTGTCCATCCATATGTATAAATATATCTGTGCTGCATGAATCAGAAAATCTTCTGCCACCTGTTAAAACAGATGCACCTGTTCCATCATTGTAGATATTGCTGTCAATAATTCCTCTTTCATGACCAACTAAGGCACCTGTAACATCTTCTGTGTTGTTATCAACTGCTTTAAGAACCACTGCACCAGCACCATCTCCAAAAAGCACACACACACTTCTGTCTTTCCAGTTAACTATTTCTGACATTTTTTCTGAACCAATAACAAGTGCATATTTATACGAACCTGCCTTTAACATTGAAGCTGCAATATCCAGGGCTGTAATAAAACCTGAACATGCTGCACTTACATCAAAACACATAGCATTTACTGCTTTAAGCTTTGCCTGTACAAGTGATGCCTGATTAGGAAAAGCATAATCAGGAGTTGACGTTGCAACTATAATCAGACCAATCTTAGAAGCTTCAATACGTGCATCCTCTACTGCATTTCTTGCAGCGTTATATGCCATATCAGCATTATCCATATCTTTTGCTATATGTCTGTTACATATACCAGTTCTTGTCCTTATCCACTCATCACTCGTATCTACCATTTCTGACAGATTATCGTTAGTCAATATATCTGGTGGAACATAGCTTCCTGTTCCTATGATTCTTGTTCTTATCATACTTTTTTGTCCTTATTTATTTGACTTACTAACAATTTGATTATCTTACTTTGATTTTCAAACATTATTTTTATACTACAAAACTTATGTGTTTGTCAAGGTTATTTTGATATTCAAATTATTAAAATATACTAAAGCAATAAAAAAAGACCTGAAACAGATTATTACATCTGCTTCAGATCCTTTTTAACTTTTAGTTTAACTTCTTTATCCGGCGTGAGCGATTCACATATCTTTCGTACCGCCTTCTGATATGACAACTTATCTAACTTTAAGCAGTCGGTATCTGTAAGATATTCCCACGTTCTTTTTGGAAATGTAACAAAACATTCCGCAAGAAGCCAGCCTGCTGCCATCTGTGTATAATATCCATAGGCCGAAAAATCCCTGTTTACAAGTGAAAATATATCATCAAGATATAAACCATTAGCACAATTTATTTCATCTGTGCTTTCTATATCTTTAATAGTAACCTTTTTCATTCTCGGTCTTTTCATGCCATGCATATCAACCTTTAAATAGTGGTCTAACAGCATTATAAGCCCTACTCTTGCCCTGTATTCATCAAACGATTCTATACATTCCTTTATGTATGGCAGAAACTCGTCCCGAAACATATCCATAACCCTGAATTCTACACAGAAGCTGTCGTTTACAGCCCAGTTGTTCACAAGAGGAACGAATGTGTTGAAGTCTTTTAAAGCCTTCTTAAAGTCTTTCTCCTTCGCTGTTCCCATTCCTATTATGTAGCTTCTAAGCAGTGTTTCTTCCTGATAAATATCCGGTTCACTAAGCAGCTGCCGGAAATCCTTATTCTCCTTTATCAGCTGTTTTGCATATTGCTTTAATACCGGTTGTCTTATTCCTATTATATTATCGCAGCCAGGAATAAGTGAGGATGTAAATGCTGCATATTCTCCTTTATCAGTCATCCCCAGAAGTTCATTTCTTATATATTCCAGCATTATTCGTAAAGAGGATACTTATCTGTAAGCTCCTTAACCATTGCCATAGCCTTAGCCTGATTAGCATCAACATCATCAACAAGTAATGCAATAGCTTCTGCTACTACATCCATATCTTCTGTATTGAAGCCTCTGGTTGTAACTGCGGCTGTACCAAGTCTGATACCACTTGTTACGAAAGGTGAAGCTGGATCGTTAGGAATAGTATTCTTGTTACAAGTAATGTTAGCTGCATCAAGAAGCTTTTCTACTTCCTTACCAGTCTTATTCTTGCTTAAAAGATTAACAAGCATAAGGTGATTATCTGTACCACCAGATACGATATCAAATCCTCTGTTCATAAGACCTGAGCAAAGAGCCTGTGCATTGTCAACAATATTCTTAGCATAAGTCTTAAAGCTTGGGTCAAGAGCTTCCTTTAAGCATACTGCCTTACCAGCAATAACGTGCATAAGTGGACCACCCTGAATTCCTGGGAATACAGACTTGTTAAACTTGAACTTCTCAGCAGCTTCTGCTGATGAAAGAATCATACCACCTCTTGGTCCTCTTAATGTCTTATGTGTTGTAGTTGTAACTACATCAGCATAAGGAATTGGGCTTGGATGTTCTCCACCAGCTACAAGACCAGCGATATGAGCCATATCTACCATAAGATAAGCACCAACTTCGTCAGCTATCTCTCTGAACTTCTTGAAGTCGATAACTCTTGCATATGCAGATGCACCAGCAATAATCATCTTAGGCTTACATTCCTTAGCTATTCTTAATACTTCATCATAATCTATAAAACCTTCGGCTGTAACACCATAAGGAACTATATTAAAATATTTACCAGAGATATTAACTGGTGAACCATGTGAAAGGTGTCCACCACAGTCAAGGCTCATACCCATAACAGTGTCACCTGGTTCTACCATAGCAAAGAATGCTGCTAAGTTAGCCTGTGCACCTGAATGTGGCTGAACATTGGCATATTCACAACCAAATAACTTCTTAGCTCTCTCAATTGCAAGTGTTTCAACAACATCTACATATTCGCAGCCACCATAATATCTCTTTCCAGGATATCCTTCTGCATACTTGTTAGTAAGAGGGCTTCCCATAGCTGCCATAACAGCTTTACTTACAAGGTTCTCAGAAGCTATTAATTCAATATGGCTTCTCTGTCTTGCTAATTCATCATCCATAGCTTTAGCTAATTCTGGATCATAGTTCAATACTTCATCAAATGAATACATATTACAACCTCCATTTTCTATAGTTGTAGTTATACAACCTGTATAGCTATTAATTTTATAGATTATTTAGCAATAAGTCAATGTATAATTATACATTTGTACAATAATTAAGTTATTTAATACAATCTTCATTAGAATATCCGCCTTAGAAAGTTATATAAGCCATTATTCCATACACCTGCCTCGTGTCCGCCGTGTCTGTAATAGAATATATGGTCAATTGAATGTTCTGTCATATATCTTGAATAATTCTCTGATGATACCCTGCAATATGGATCTTCATCACCTGTTACTATAAGTGTAAGAAGTGGTGCTTCCCCGCTTTCCTTAACAAGCTCAGGAAGAAGATATCCCCTGTTGCCATATAATGTTTCACCGCTTCCTGTATTAACAACTCCTCCAACAGGCTCAAATGCACCTACATACCCAAATATATCAGGGTGTGCAAAGCATAAATAAAGAGCTTCCCGTCCACCTAATGAATATCCCGCAATTCCTGTGTATTCCCTGCCTATCTTAGTTGAATAATGCGAATTAATATATGGAATAAGAGCATTAATCACATCATTTTCACAGGCATCATATCTTGCAGTTAAATCCGAAAATCCATAATCAGATTCCTGCTTTCCGTCAACATCCGTAAATACAGTAAAGCTTACTAATATCATATCGTTGCGGTTGTATTCATACACAATATTCTGTGCTGTTGGTCTTGCACCAAGAACCCTGTAATCTTCATATGTTCCACTCATTCCGTGAAGAAGATATACTACAGGATAGCTTTTACTCTTATCATATCCATATGGAAGATACACATTGGCATTTCTTGTAGCATTAGTAGTTGGAGAATAATATTCTATCTTCTCAATCTCACCATAATTGCCGCCAAGATGTTCTGAATTAAACGCTTCTGGTTCTTCATAATTAGTATCATTCTTATCATAAGAGAACAACATTACCGGATAATCGTGATTAATTCCAGCTTCGTCTGTTGTACTATTATTTTCATTAACACTGTCACCATTAGTATTTTGGTTGCCACAACCTGTTAACAACAGGCTTGCTGATAATGCAAATGCCATTATAAGTGCCTCTGTTTTTCTAATATTATTTCTTCTCATAATTAATCACCTCATATAATTATTAATTAAACCTGATTATTAACTCTACATTTTGATAATAGCATTTAGAGTTAACTTCAAGTCAAGTATAAAATATTCCTATATAAATAAAATATATGAAGCACCTTCTCACACTAAGCACTGTCGCTTGCGACAACCTACATCTTCGTGCAAGTGTGCATCATCGGCACATAGCACCTTTTATGTATAGGAAATTCTATCGAAATTCCCTATTACATAAAAAAACAACAGCTGTCTTTTATAAATAATGCAGACATAAAATGTCATTTGCACTCCTTATAATAAACATACTGTTGTCTTATAAATATTAATAACCCTGCAAAACCATCCTGATTATATTATTAATTACAACTTATAATAATCAACTGCTAGTCTTGCAATACATTGTAATCTGCTTAATCTCTTACAATCCATTTAGTTATCTACTGAACTCTTTAAATCCTCTGCAAGAAGATATATGTTATGTAATATATTCTTACAGTTCTTCATACTTTCAACTGTTGTGTCAGATACTTTTAGGCCTTCAGTTGAAGCAGCTGCTACCTCTTCTCCTGTTGCTGATAAATGTGAAATATTATCAGAAATAACAGAAGTTGAATCCAGTATCTTGTTAATGCTCTGCTCTGCAGAATCTATATTGTTCATAAGATTATCAACTGTTTTTCCTACGTCCTCAAAAGTCACTCTTGTATTATCAATAAGTTCATTCTGCTTATTAACTGACTCAACTGACGCTTTTATGCTCTCATTAGCTTTCTTCGTATCTTCATAAAGATTATTAATTATATCTGTTATGCTTGAAGATGCATTCTTAGTCTGTTCTGAGAGCTGTCTTATCTCTTCGGCTACTACTGCGAAACCCTTTCCGGCTTCTCCTGCTCTTGCTGCTTCTATTGAAGCATTTAATGCAAGAAGGTTAGTCTGGCTTGAAATCTCTACAATAGAACCAATAAATCCCTGTACATCATCAACCTTTTCTGTAAGACTGTTAATCACATCTACGATTATATTGCTTGCATCATGTACATTCTGTGCCTGTTCCTTAAGTTCAACTACTATAGCCTTACTATCATTAACAGTCTCATCTGTTCTGTGTGAGGCCTCAACCATCTCGCTTATCTCTTTTTCAGCAATATCAGTGTTTTCCTGAATCTCTGCACACATAGTGGCCTGTCTTTGTATGGCTTCTGCTGTGCTTTCTGTGCTTTCTGCTATATCTTTCATTGAATTGTGGTTTATATCTATGCTCTTTTCTAACTCATCAAGCATATCCATAGCCTGTCCGAAATGTCTGGTTATATTATCAGCTACAGCAACCATCTTCTCGTTATTCTCTTTCTGTATAACTGCTGCTGCCTCTATCTTATTCATATTCTCTGCAAAAAACTGCTTAAGCAGCTTTGTTACACTAAGAGATATACATGTAACAATAACCAATACTAATATAGCAAGAACCCTGCTTGCCATAGCCACTCCATTATACATATTATAATCCATAATAAGTCTTATGACATTACCAGCTATCGCAACGCCATCAGCCCACAATATTAGTTTTTCATTAAGATATACCATCGAAGCCATAATCAAAGGAAGTACATATGTCCATACACCATCAGTTGAATTAAGCAGTATAAGAACAACATATCCAAATGCCATTGATACCGCAATCGTTAATTCACACACTCTGGTCTTCTTCCTTAAAATATAAGCAGCTACTGATACAATAATTACAGCAAGTGCCACAACAAACTGTATTAAAATCTTTCCTTTGTTATGTCCGTCACCCACTCCTAATGCTGCCATCAGGGTCAGCGCAATATAACCAAATACTATGAGAACTGTAAATAAAACAGTCCTGTTTGCCCTTATATACTGATTCTCTGTCATAATTTTTCTCCAGTCTTTTGTTATAGTTTTGCAAAGATTTATAAAAAAAGTATATACCCACGATTATTCAAATGCAATATTTTTGCTAAAAAAAAGCTGATAAAGCCATTATTTTCATCCAGATTTCACAAAGTATTGTCTAAAAATATAGTTAAAAAAAGCATTTGAAAATATCCATTAAATACTTTCAAATGCTCTTAAAATATTATTCCTGTTCTGACTCTGTAATTCTGATAGATAAGTCTTCAAGCTGTTTTGCATCTACTACATCTGGTGCATTAGTAAGAAGGCAGGAAGCATCCTTTACCTTAGGAAATGCAATAACATCTCTTATTGAATCTCTCTTAGCCATAAGCATAACAAGTCTGTCAAGACCATATGCAAGACCAGCGTGTGGTGGTACTCCGTACTTGAACGCATCAAGTAAGAAACCAAACTTCTCATTAGCAACTTCATCTGTAAGACCAAGTGCCTTAAACATTCTTGACTGTACATCAGCCTGATGGATTCTTACTGAACCACCACCTATCTCTGTACCGTTAAGTACAATATCATAAGCCTTGGCACGTACTGAACCTGGGTCTGACTCAAGCTTATCAAGATCCTCATCCATAGGCATAGTAAATGGATGATGCATAGCTACGAATCTCTCTTCTTCATCTGACCACTCAAACTGTGGGAATTCTGTTACCCAGAGGAACTTATAATCATTCTTATCAAGAAGTCCCATCTGTCCAGCAAGTTCAACTCTTAATGCACCGAGTACATTCCATACAATCTTGTTTCTGTCAGCTGCAAAAAGTAAAAGATCTCCTGGCTTACCTTCCATAGCCTCAACAAGCGCATTCATCTCATCCTCTGTCATAAACTTAGAGAATGAAGACTTAAGTGAACCATCTTCATGGATAGCTATATAGGCAAGGCCCTTTGCTCCATAACCCTTAGCGAAATCAACAAGTGCATCTATCTTCTTACGAGGCATATTTCCCTGACCTTCAGCGTTAATACCACGTACAGAACCACCATTCTCAATAGCTCCTGTAAACACGCTGAAGCCACAGTTCTTAACTATATCTGTAACATTCTTAAGCTCCATACCAAATCTTAAGTCTGGCTTATCAGAACCGAATCTATCCATAGCCTCCTGCCATGTCATACGCTGGATAGGAAGCTTAACATCAACATCTAACACTTCCTTAAAAAGATAAGCTAAAAGTCTTTCATTAACATCGATCACATCATCAACATCAACAAATGACAGCTCCATATCAATCTGTGTAAACTCTGGCTGTCTGTCAGCTCTTAAGTCCTCATCCCTGAAGCATCTTGCTATCTGCATATATCTGTCATAGCCAGAACACATAAGCATCTGCTTAAAAAGCTGTGGTGACTGTGGCAGAGCATAGAACTTACCTGGATGAATACGGCTTGGTACAAGGTAATCTCTTGCTCCCTCCGGAGTTGACTTAGTAAGCATAGGTGTTTCGATTTCAAGGAAGCCTTCCTTTGCAAGAAATGCTCTTGTCAGAGTTGCCACCTTACTTCTCATGATAATATTAGACTGTATATCAGGTCTTCTTAAATCAAGACATCTGTACTTAAGTCTGATATCCTCCTTAGTATTTATACCATCCTCGATAGGAAATGGAGGTGTTTCTGACTCTGAAAGGATTCTTAAAGATTCTGCTGCTATCTCAATATCACCAGTCTTAAGATTCTCATTAACTGCACCGCTTCTTTTAACGACCTTACCAACTACTGCTATAACGAATTCATTTCTTAATGTATAAGCTTTATCAAAGCCTTCCTTACCAACTATATTCTCATCAAAAAGTATCTGTAGGATGCCGCTTCTATCTCTTAAATCAACGAATATAAGCGAACCAAGATTACGTCTCTTAGCCACCCAACCCATAACTGTAACTGTGCTTCCTATGTCAGCACCTGACACCTCTGTGCATCTGTGTGTTCTTTTTAAGCCAACCATTGACTCTGCCATTGTTAATTACCTCATTCCTGTAAATATTTGATTAAAACAAACTCTGATAAATAAACCATATGGATGCCATATAATCAGATCATTCTAAATATCAAGTATATCACTTATATCCAGGTCATCAATATCAATTCTGCTGTTTTTTATAAGTTCAAGCGTTGATTCCTCATGAATAAGTCTCTGAAATAATATAAAGGCCTTCATATCAAGATTCTTCACCTCATCAATCATAATAGAAACAGCCGTATCTATATCAAATGCTTTTCTATAAGGTCTGTCTGATATAAGAGCTGCGAATTCATCTGTAACCTTAAGAATCCTTGCTCCTATCGGTATATCCTCACCCACAAGTCCATTAGGATATCCGCTTCCATCGTAGCACTCATGGTGTGAAAGTACAACCTCCATAATATTATCTGAATAATCATACTTTTTCAATACATCATAGCTGATCTTTGAATGCATGCTCATATACTTTTTTTCTTCTTCTGGAAGACTCTCATTCGTTCTTCCATAAAGATACTCTGAAAGCTTAAGCTTTCCAATATCATGCACCATAGCTGCCACTTTCAGTTCGTATGCCTCAGCTTCTGACATACCATACTCCTTAGCCAGGGCATATGTCAGATTAGCAACAAGCACTCCATGCTTAATACCACTTTTGAAATCATTGACTACGTAGTCAATAAGTTCATTATTCATCTCTTTTTCCATATTAAACTTAACCAATATATACTTTTATTCCAGACAAAGAATTTAAACAATATATTTGTCTGAACAATATTTAATTATATTTTTCCAGGTCAGAATTGTCAATCTCATAATAAGCTATTTTCATGCTTTTGTACCTACGCTGATATACTCTTACCTGTATATAACTGGTAATATCTTCCTTTTTCCTCCATCAGCTGTTCATGTGTTCCTCTTTCTATTATTCTGCCCTGTTCCATAACCATGATACAGTCTGCGTTACGAACTGTAGAAAGTCTGTGTGCTATAACAAAAGAGGTTCTTCCTGACATAAGCGCATCCATTCCCTTCTGTACAAGTTTTTCAGTTCTTGTATCAATAGAAGATGTTGCCTCATCAAGAATAAGTACCGGTGGGTCAGCTACTGCAGCACGTGCTATGGCTAAAAGCTGTCTTTGTCCCTGGCTTAGGTTAGCGCCACCACTATGAAGCACTGTGTTATAGCCTTCAGGCAGACGTCTTATGAAGCCATCTGCATTGGCAAGTCTTGCTGCTGCTATACACTCCTCATCAGTTGCATCCAGACGGCCATAACGGATATTTTCCATAATAGTTTCTGTGAACAGATTCGTATCCTGAAGCACTATACCAAGGCTTCGTCTTAAATCATCCTTTTTAATATGATTGATATTGATACCATCATATCTTATCTTACCATCCTGTATATCATAGAATCTGTTAATAAGATTCGTAATCGTAGTTTTACCAGCACCTGTGCTTCCTACAAATGCTATCTTCTGACCTGGTGTTGCATACATTCTGATATCATGAAGCACCATCTTATCAGGATTATATCCAAAGTCTACACCATCAAAGGTAACATCACCTTCAAGTCTTCTGTATTCTGCAGGCTTACCATCCATAGCTGGTCTCTTCCATGCCCACATCATAGTACTTTCTTTAGTTTCTGTAAACTCTTTATCTGCATTATACTTTACATTTACAAGTTCAACCCGGCCTTCGTCTGTTTCAGGCTTCTCATCATATAACTCAAACACACGTCCGGCACCAGCCATAGCCATAACTATACTGCTTACCTGCTGGCTTATCTGTGTTACAGGCTGTGTAAAGCTCTTGTTAAGACTTAAAAATGCTACAAGAGTACCTATAGTCAGTCCCGAAAAATCACTGAGTGCTAATATGCCACCAGCAATAGCACATAAAACATAGCTTATGTTACCGATATTACCATTAACAGGCATAGTAATGTTAGCAATCTTATTGGCGTTATTAGCGCTTGCACGGAGTGCATCATTAATCTTTCTGAACTGCTCTATACTTTCCTCTTCATGACAGAACACCTTTACAACCTTCTGTCCTTCCATCATTTCCTCAATATAAGCATTAACCTTACCTATATCCTTCTGCTGTTCAACGAAATATTTTCCGGAAAGTTCACTTAATCTGGATGTTACATACAACATAATAATAACCATGATAACAGATACTATAGTAAGTGGAATATCAAGCACTATCATACTTACAAATGTAGAAACAAGCGTTATGCATGAGTTGATAACCTGCGGTATACTCTGGCTTATAAGCTGTCTTAATGTATCGATATCGTTAGTATATACTGACATAATATCACCATGCGCATGTGTATCAAAATATCTTATAGGAAGTGATTCCATGTTAGTAAAAAGCTCAAATCTTAGCTTTTTTAAAGTACCCTGCCCAACATTTACCATGATCCTGTTGTATATATATGAACATAACACACCAACAAGAAGTACTGCTGAAAGCTTTATAATAGCAGCTGCAAGTGGAGCATAATCATGCACTGCTGACTGTGTAAGCGGAATAATATAGTTATCTACCAGCTTCTGGATGAAAAGAGTAGCTATAAGTGTTGTAAGTGATGAAACTATAATACATGCCACAACAGCTATACATGAAAACTTATAATTCTTTAAAACATATCCTAATAATCTTTTCATAACATGAAGTGCATTCTTTCCTTCTCTATCTTTCCTTTTATGCTTTCCATCACCTGGATTCATGTCTGATTTATTCAATATTTTATCAGAATTTCCAACATTTTTACTCATTATCTTCTCCTCCCTTCTGCTCATCAAAATCACCACCGCCCTGTGTCTGGACTTCATATATCTCACGATATACCTTGTTACTTTCTATAAGCTTCTCATGTGTATCAAAGCCACTGATCTCTCCGTTATCAAGCACAAGTATTCTGTCTGCATCCTGGATACTTGATATTCTCTGGGATACTATAAGCTTAGTTGTTCCTGGAATCTTAGTTGCAAATGCCTGCTTTATCTTGGCATCTGTTGCTGTATCCACCGCACTTGTTGAATCATCAAGGATAAGAACCTTAGGATGCTTAAGAAGAGCTCTTGCTATGCATAATCTTTGTCTCTGGCCACCAGAAACGTTGGTTCCACCTTGTTCTATCCATGTATCATACTTATCTGGCATACGCTCTATGAATTCATCTGCACATGCCTGCTTACATGCTTCTATACACTCTTCCTTTGTTGCGTTATCATCCCCCCATCTTAAGTTATCAAGGATAGTTCCTGAGAATAACACATTTTTCTGGAGAACAACTGATACCTCATCTCGAAGAGTTTCTATATCATATTCTCTTACATCAACTCCACCAACACATACACTTCCGTCCTTAACATCATAAAGGCGGCTTATAAGGTTAACAAAACTTGACTTACCACAGCCAGTTCCACCAATGATACCTATAGTTTCACCTGACTTAATATGTATATCTATATCATGGAGCGTATCTGTTTCACTGTCTTTTTTATATACGAAATCTACATGATTAAAATCTATTCTTCCATCAGGAACTTCCATAACTGGAGCTTCTGGATTAGTTATATCTGCCTTTTCGTTAAGAACCTCAGCTATACGTCTTGCACTTGCAGTACTCATAGACACCATAACGAACACCATCGAAAGCATCATAAGTGACATCATCATGCTCATAACATACGAAAACATTGATGTAAGATTACCTGTTGTCATAGTTCCATCTGCTATAAAATGTGCCGCAAACCATGAAAGAGCAATAATACTTGCATATATGACAAACATCATAACCGGGCTGTTAAAGGCAAGCCATGATTCTGCCTTTACAAATGTATTATAAAGACTAGTTGCTGCCCTTTTGAACTTATCATTCTCATAATCTTCCCTGACAAATGCTTTAACTACACGTATACCAGAAATATTTTCCTGTACGCTCGCATTAAGATTATCATACTTTGCAAAACCTTCTGTGAATATAGGTGTTACCTTATATATAATAAAGAAAAGCACGAATCCAAGAAGTATAAGTGCCACTAAAAATATAGTACTCATAGTCGGGTTAATGATAAAACACATAACCATGCTGCATATCATCATAAGCGGTGCCCTTACAGCTATTCTAAGAAGCATCTGGTATGCATTCTGCACATTAGTAACATCTGTAGTCATACGTGTGATAAGACCAGCTGTACTATACTTATCAATATTAGAAAATGCGAAATTCTGTATATTGGTATATATTCCTTCTCTTAAGTTGCAGGCAAAGCCAGTTGAGGCGCTGGCTGCATACTTTCCTGCCTGAACACCACAAAACAGACTGACAAAGGCAAGTACTATCATAACTCCTCCGTATATATATACGTTTTTCATATTGCCTGCCTGAATACCCTTATCTATAATGCTTGCTGTAACAAATGGTATAAGAATCTCCATAAGTACTTCAAATATAATATAGAAAGGAGCTTTAACTGAATCCTTCTTATACTGGCCTATATAAGCCGATAATGTTTTTATCATACATCAAACCTCATTTCTGCGCATATTATCATATATCTTTTGTAATAAGCGCCATAATTCTTCTTTTTCATCATCATCAAGACTGGATAAAAACCATTCTTCCTTCTTTACCATGTTCGCCCATGCATGCTTACATACACCACGTCCCTTGTCTGTTAGCTTTACATGCTTTACTCTTTTATCATCTGGTTCGTAAAAGCTTTCAATCATAGCCTTCTTTTCAAGTCTTGCAACTATTCCGGCTACTGTCGCCTGTGCCACACCAAAATGCTTCTCAAGTTCTTTAAGAGTTATGCTTTCGTTCTTAGTTTCACTGATGATTATAAGCATTTTTATCTGTGATGCTGTCATATCATCGCTCTTAAGTTCCTTGTTTGCACATGTTCCCAATATGTCATTAAGGCGTTTTATAAGCTCTCCACAATGAAGTTTATCTCTTACCACTTGCAACATCCTTTCTTAAATTAGCATATCAAATGAGAATATCAAAAAAGCTGCAGTCATTCTGCAGCTAAAGAACTTTATTATAATACGCTATTGATAGCGCGCTGTCAATAGTGTGCTGTTGAATATTTCAGAGCAAGCATACTCATATTAAGAGTTTTACCAAAACGCCTTGGACGTGCGAAAAGATTAACTTTACCCCAGTTTTCAAGAAGCTGTTCTATTAATTTTGTTTTATCTATATAATAAAAATCAGATTTTCGTATTTTCTCAAAATCATCAATTCCAACTAGTAATCTCAATGGTCCAGTCATATATGATAGACTCATTTCTGAGTAACAATGTGTCCTAATTCACAATTTTTATACGTACACTCCTGTTGCATATTTTTTTCTGTCCTGCCTCACACAATGTTAGCTATCTCTATATATTTCAATCACTAGTACGTAAATTTCTTTACAAAATAATTTTCTAGTAATTGTGGAGTATAAACATAAGTTTCTTTAAATATATATTTTTCTAACTTTTTCATATATTCAGGTTGGAATTTTGTTTTAGCTAAAAGACATTTACGCATCTTATCAGCATCCACTATATTTTTCTCCTCACTTACAACCAATATATAAACTACTTTTTCCCTTGCAAATGCAATCGGATTATCATAATTAAATGTATCATATTGCATTGCACCCTGTTCTCTCATTTCATATAAAATATCTACAAGCCAAAACCAATTTTGATATGCTTTCTTTGTTACACTTTTATTTGCGCTAGATATTTGTTGATTTTTGAATTCTATAAAATACCATATATCATCAGAACTTATTACAAAAGCATCAGCTGATGCCAAGGAATCCTCTTCCTTAATAGAATTTGGAAATCTACTGATACGATACGGATTATGTGCAATCTTATCCATATCAATCACTTTCATATCTTTTCTTTTTTCACCATATACATATTCCTTATTTCCTGTTTTTTTAGATTTGTCCTTATCCTCCGATACTATTGAAAGTAGTTCCTCTATACCTTCATTATAATTATATTTATCAGCAAATGCCTCAAGAATATTTTTCATATGTTCGTTTTTAGTCATTTTCTACTTCTAATTCCTCTCTTAACTGACTTAATAACAATGTTGGATCAACCATCTGTTTATATATTTTACTTATATCATGTGTTACATTTTCAAAAACAGCACTATCATCCTGTAAGCCTGCTAAATAATAATTACATCTTTCTGATATCCCATATTTTTTTGAATATAATTCTAAAGCCTCCATAAAATGTGCACTATGTGTTGTTACAACAATATGAAAATCAAATTTCTTTTGTAATAATATAATTATTTCGGCATACAGCAACTGCCACTCTGGATGTAAATGTATCTCTGGCTCATCTAATACAATAACATCCTTATCCTGAAGACTTTCATTTAGTAACAACTGCTTTAAAATTACAAATGTCTTTAATCCAGTTGACAAAGAAGCTACTTCTATATCACTTGAAGAATTTTCTTCTAATGGATACATATACTTCTGTTTTTTAGTTATTTTACCAGCTGCCACACAATCAATAATTTTTAAAATATCCTCAAGTTTATTAGTCACTAACAGGTTAGAAAAAACTTTATCTTCTACTGCTTTATCTTCTTTTTTTATTAATTTATGCAAAATATTTTTCTTATGAATTGAACATCCTATCCTTCCATATAACGAATCATTATTCATTTCATCCAACACAAATGGATCATCTATATAAATAGAAGAATTAAAAATTTCCAGTTGTCTTTCCTCTTGTACACATTCATCTTTTTCAAAAGTCAATCTAATATTCTTATCTTTTATTTTTAATTCAACTTCTGCTTCTGTATCTTTAGAATATAATGAATTTATTTTTTCATGAAATACTTCTTTGAAATAATTAGTATATATTGTTTCACTGAATGTCTTATCCGATATGTTATTATTTTGTTCCAAATATGGAAGTATTCTATCCGAAAAATCTAAATCTTGTCCTAAATACTGATTCATTTTTTGTTCATATTCTTTACAAATATCTACCTGATCCTTTTCTTGACTCTCTAATAATTCATTTGCAAAATCACGGTAAATATAGAATGGATAATATCTGCCTCTTATGGCTATATTATTACTTTCAATTTCATTTCTAATCATATTCGCCAATGAATCTATTCTAGCATTCTTCATCTTTTCATTCATATTATAAGTTGCATTAAAAACAGAATCCAATATTTTTCCGATTGTACTTTTTCCAGTATTGTTATTTCCTGCAATAATTGTAATCCCATCTATATCAATATCAGCTTCTGATATCTTTGCAAAATTTTTTATTCTTAATTTCATTTTACACCCCTTTTAAACAGTATTATCTTTTTATTTTATCAGTATACACTTTCTATTACCATATAATTATGATATGTTAATTTCGACCGTGCTAGATATTATTCAAATATTTTAAGTTATCATCTTTCATATACTTAAATATCAAACATTTTATCACATAAATTCGCATATTAATATAAACCTAATCACTAAGTGCTACTTTTTTCAACACTTCAAATTGTTCCAATGTAATATTAGCATCATCTAATATTACAACTCTTATTAATATTTTAGTTTTATAAAATCTATTTTCTTTAGGTACTCTATTTAAATATGCTTCTAATTCTCTCATTTCCGCCATGAAATATTCATTCTTCTTATTAAACCATCTACATAAAAAGTTGCACTTTTCCGAAGTACAATTACTATCTTTTTCAGACAGCATTTCTATTTCAAATCCATTTTCACTAAGTGTATTTTCTATAATTTTACAATATTTACATTTCATACAATTTTCATTGGACATCTGTGACATTCTTACTTTAATTGTAACTACAATATTTTCTATGATACATTCTGGTAATAAAAAACTTACAGTATCTCCATAGTTCTGGTTTTCTTTATAAATAGATACCAAATTAACCTCTGATGTCAATAAATGAGAAATCCAATGAAATGCTGATATATCTGACATATTATTAATATTATGATTTAATATTAGTTTTGAAACTCTATTTTCACACATATCAAGCAAATCTGCCAATCTAAGTAATATTTTATCATATTTATAACTTATAAGTTTTTGATTAGCATCACCTTTAAGAAAATATATATCTTTTGCATCAACTGTATGGCTTTTGGCTATTTCAGCAATAGTTTCCCTAATATCTGGCTCTAAAAAGCTCAATTCTTCTCTTTTTCTTATTTCATAGGCACTATCTTTACCATGATTACCTCTAATTTTATTTTCAAAAAATTCATCTATACGCCTATATGCATCAATCAAAATATTTTTTATATTATATTCAGATTCATTCTGATAAACTTCTTCAAACCTAGTAACTATTAAATCAGATTTATAATTATCCAATAAAAACATATTATCGGAAGCTATCTTTACCATAGATATATCGTGCAAATAACATGCAATAAACAATATATAATAATCGTATTGTTTAATTTCAATATAACTTAAAATTTTTAATATCTTTAAAATATTTTTTATTAAAGATATTGCGTGTTCCTGATTATGTAAAGTATAAAAATATAAATGTTTAGCTCCATTTTTCCAGACATCACATGTATATTTATGCACCAAAATCAAGTTATCTATATACTTAGGCTCAACAACATACCTTTTATATATCTCAAGTACTTCAAAAATAGTATAATCAATTTTAGATATATTTTCATTGGACTTAACTGACATATCCCATTTTAAAAATTGATCAGCATCACATAAATTATTTCTTAAATAAACTAATGCACGCAATTCTCCATACCTTATTTCTTTTTTATTATATGAATGAATAGAAATATCATCAGATATATCAACTTTAAAAATTTTCGAATATATTGCATTCAACATCATTCTTTTTAATCTATTTGAACTTTTTGCAACAATATTACATCTTATTAAGAATTGTTTTGGTAATATATCAAAACTTTCCATAATATTATCTTCTATTCCATTTAATCTAATTCCTTTAAACTCGTTATTACGAAGTTCTGTATCCAAATCAAAATATCTTATCATTTTTTGATTCACTAATCTTTTTAATGTCTCATATGGATCTGAAATATTTTTCATTTCATTATCTGATAAAAAATCATTATACCAATATTTTATATAAGAACAACAATATAAATCTTCACCATAAATTTCTTGTATAATATTTAATAAATATTTCTTTATTTGTATTAAATCTTCTTTTTTTGTCGTATATTTTATTAAAATAGAAACAGCAACATCCCATACATCATTTGAATAACAATCGAAAAAGTTTTTAATATTAATATTAGCATCACTTACTATTTTATAATCATTCTCTGTACTTTCTAAATCAGAATTTTTCTCAACTGTTTTATATAGCACATTAAATATTTCAGAATCTATTTCTTTTTTTGTTTTTATTCTAAGACGCATAACTCTATTTTTAAAAAATTTATAATATCTATTAAGTTTTTCAATATACGACTTTTGAGTACTATCTTTATTTGTTTCTTTATCGTTCTTTTTTATTTCATTATTTATAGCATATAAAAGTGCTTCTCCTCTACTTAATACCGATTTTTCTTCATCTTCGGAATACATTGCATAGATATCATGCCCCATATTTGAAGCTTCCCTACTAATATTTCTTAAATATATTTCACCATTAGCACAATTTTGAATATCTGTATAACTGCTTTTGCCATCCATATGTATTTTTATTTCATACATAGTATCATATTTTTTTGACATTATTTTATTATAATATTTTAATTTTTCTTTTTTTAAAAAATTGTCTTCTTTGGCAGAAAGTATATATTTTTTTGAAAAACTTCTTATTTCTTCGTTTATTTCTTCTAATTTATGTTTAAATAGATCTTCAGTTGACAAATTACAATTTGTATACACATATGAGTCATCTACATAATATATTGCCTTTCCCTGAAAAACTTTTTCGATAATATTAGCAATTTGTATCATACATATATTGCCGAAAAAAAAGGATTGTGGTAATCCATGTGCAATTCCTATAGTAATACAATTATATTGTAAATTATTATCATAATATAATTTTTTTGCTTCTAACGAGTTAAGATTAGTTACTTTATTTACAAGCAATTTGTAAACAATAATTTTTAGTACTCTAACATCCTCATCAGACAAAGTAACCGACTTATGTTCTAATAACATTTGATATATTATTAAAGGGTTAATGGATGGAAAAAAATTTTCTAAATCTAATTTCAACTCATACTTATATTCCCCAGATTTATAATATGTATTAAAATATTCTGTTGATTTTTGGGTATATTCTCTATATTGAATATTCCATTTTTTATATAATTCCTCAGGCTTTTCTGATATACAATTACCATAAAAATTATGAGGAATTAATCTACTATAATTAGATAATGTTAGTTTATCTTTTTTTGAATAATCATATATTAATGGATTAAGCACTGTTACCATTGCTATTAACTGTAATAATTCTGCACTGTGTACAGGTCTATATAAAGGTTTATCTTCATATTTTTTAGGTTTAAAATAAACTTGTGTTTTAAATAAGTAATCCTTGTCATCTAATATTTTTTTCACGATTTCTTTTACCGACTTTGTAGTTTCACATATTATATTTTCATTGAATGGATCATTTAAAGAATTAAGTAACTCTTTATCTTTCTTTCCCAACAATGATTTATTTAAAATATACGATTTAGCACTATATATAGATAAATATATATTTTCGTCACTTATTATATAATCATAAAGACTTATTTTATCCATTCACATATCCTCGTTTTCTCAAATACCCATTTACATCTTCTGATACTATTTTATCTAAATCATTTTCCTTATAACTATCATATTCCTTACAAAAAATATATTTTTGTATATCATTATCTTTTTTTAAAAAAAGCTTTATATTAACATGTATTTTATGATTTAAAATATTACTTTTATCTAATTTTATATAAAAACAATCCATATAATCATTATTTTCAATACAAACACCATAAAAAATATCATCTATATATATTTCACAATCAACACCCAACATTATTACTTTATAAAATATTCTTTTATAAATTTTATTTTTTTCAATTAACATATTACGTGTTTCTAAAAAGTCTGATGTATATTGATTTAAAAATGTTCCATTATACTTATATTCAGAATTAATATAAGCAATAAATTTAGAATAATGCTTAATATATCTAACAAATTCTTCTATGTTAATATTGTCATTTAGTATATTTTCAATAAATTCATTTAAAACTTCATCTTTCTTCATTCTTTCTCCTATTCTTTTCTTCTGTGTATTTTTTAAATAATATGTATTTAATATATTTTGTCAAATCATTTTTCCATTCAATATATTTTTTTACATTTTCGGCATCCAACTCTTTTCTAGAATTCAATCTATTTATAATATTATTTACATTATTTACATTTTCCTCTTTAACAACTCTTTCCTTAATGTATTCTATATCATATGCTTCAACATCTTCTAAAATTTTGTTGTCAAACTCAACATTATAACAATTTGTACTTACTATAGAAAGTTTATGAAATGGCAAAATAATTATTTCCCTTTCGTCATTACTTATATATTCATTTCCTAATAATTCAGACATATCTACAATTAAACTATTTTTTATATTTAGCTTAATTAAAATAGGCGCATTTTTATCAAAAAATTTTTCATTTTGATGCTCTTTACTACATGAAAAAAAAGAAGGATTATAACCTAACTGATTAACCAAATTTATAGTGCTCATCCTATCTATTCTGTATATACTTTCTGCATATTCATAAACATATGAAGCTAAATTTACTATACTATCATACATTCTTAGTACATCATTAATTTCATTAATTGGTGGTAAATACTTATCATCATTTTTGGTACGTTCATATTCATTAAACATATCTGGATATAAGAACATATTTGTTATTTTATTAAAAATAGTAGACTTTGTTTTATATAATGATAAATCATTTGATGAAATTAAATAACCATTTTCATCCCTATTTCTTATATCTCCTGTATACCATCTTAAATAGTCTAATTTTTCCAATTTATTTCCTCCTATATGTATATTTATAAAACTATCCTAAGCGCACAATTTAGACATAAACGAACCATCCGATGTGCATTGAATTTTAAAAGGCCGTGGTTAGCAGGATTTTTGTTTTTCTGATATAATCTGACATTTTGACCAACCATGGAAGAAAATCTTCCAAAAATGAGCGGTCAGTATTCTCCTTATGCGCCTGTATGGTATCTCTGTCAGCAGATATACAAAGTACTTATATATCTTTAAGTTATTGGCTTTGACTGTCGCTACTATGATGTATATTATCGATGAGGATGTCACTACATTGATTACGTCTATAATCTCACAATTCTTCTAACTTATACAAAATCCGCTAATTTCACGTTCCGATTGATATATCAAGTCTGCAATTTTTCTTTCTATACCAAAATCTATACTAATAAGTGCATATTGTGATGAATAGTAATTTTAATTTGACTTTGTCCTTCTTTGACACTACTTCAAGCAGATAACGTATAAGATACGCCCAACATCCACCTTTAGTTGCATTATTAAGAATGTTATATTAATTAAAATCATCTGTATGTACATATCCATGATAATCTTTTAAAATAATAGCGCATAATATCCACATCTTGTTGGATAATATTGCACTACAGCATTGCAATTATACTTTTCACGTCAAACTCTGAAGCACTTTAATCTCGTCATCATAATTTTCTGAATAATGATAAATATATCAATTTCAATAAACATTTTCATCTACTTACACATCATACTAATAATTCATACTATTATAAATATTATCATCATAAATATACGATATTATTTTTGCTATAATAATTGAAATTATAGCAACTTTATTATTATATTTATCAATTACTGTATATTACGCATCATATGTAATAATTTATCTATATAATTGCATGTAATTGAATCGGCTTCATTAAACTCATATCATTATACTCTAGATATAATCACTTCTTATTATGTAACCTCTGAATCATTTATGTACTTTGTATGTAAACCAACAAATATTGAAAAATAATATTTTTAAATTGCATAAATTTTTCATAACAATTAATCATTTATTTCTAAACTCAAAACAATTGCTGAATGATCAGTAAGACCATTTTTACGTGTATCGTGAATGTAATAACAATCTATTAATTTATCTTTTAAATCTGATGAAATAAAACAATAATCATATCTATATCCATTATTTGTTCTACCAACCCAACTATATTCATTTTTATCAGGATGGCAAAATTTGTATGCATCAATAAATTCATTATTCAAAATTTCATCATAAAAATTATATTCCCAATTAAAAAATGTGGAATAATGTGGATTATGATTTTTTTCTAATATATTTAAATCTCCCATAATAACTTTAGTTTCTTTTTTTGAATTTGTCATATATTTTTCAAATTCATTAATAAAAAATTTTTTTCTTTCAATTTTTTTTTCACTTCTATCTCTGGAAGGTACATATAAACCAACTAAATCAATAACATAATCTTTTATAGATATACTTATTTCTAATTGTCTTGAATAAAAGATATCATTTTTGTTAAAATAATTTGATTCTTTTAAAATTTTATACTTGCTTATTATCATTACCCCCAAATCTCCTGTTTGAGATTTTGGAAAACTTACACTAAAATTTAATGATGAATTCATGGTAAATAAATCATATCCAAATTGTAGAAAAAACTCTTCTATGTATATACAACCTTTACTATTCTTGGTTTCTGTTAAAATAAATACATCTTCCTTCCTTTTTAACAACCACTCACATTGTTTTTTTGCTCGTTCTATTGAAGGATTTCCAATATTTAAGGATAAAAAACTTAACTTCTTATTCATTTTTTTCTCTCAACTTTACTATCATTCTTTCAATAATATTTATATTACCATACAAGTCTTTCTGTGTATTATTGTTAAGCAGTACAATATTAAAACCTTTATTTTTTAAAAATGTAGCTGCCTCTACATACCCTTCTATCTCTTCATATCTTGTTATTTTACTTTCAAAGTATGATAATTTTTCTCTTTCATTTAATCTATCTTCTAAATTTTTTTCTTCACTCAATAATATTATACTCAAATCTGGAATCCTAAATTTACAATTTAATCTCCAAATATCTTCAATAGTAACACCATCATATTTTTGTAATACCAAACTGGATTCTATATATCTATCACTTATAACTATATCATTAGTATTTAATGCTGGTTCAATATATTTTTCTAAATGATAGCACCTATCTGCTGCTATTAAATATGCATATGTCATTCCATGTAAACAATTTTCATTTTTTTTTACATAATTACCAAATTCTGAATTAGATGGTTCCTTAGTTGTAAATACTAAATAATCGTCAGATAAATTTTCTTTTAATTTTTTTATAAATGAAGTTTTTCCAACTCCATTTGGACCTTCAATTGTAATAAATATTGCCATAATAACTCCTATTGCATATACAGCGGACATAAATCTATATCTTCTTTTGACAATTCATATCCATGCGATATTCTAGCTGCATAACATCCTTTTTTACAATTATAGTTCTTACATTTTGAACAAACATCATTATAATTTATTGGAAATTTATATTTTTTCAAACTGGTTTTCCAATCAAAATCTTTTGAAAAAATGTTACCTAATATAAATTGCTGCTCACTATATAAACTACCATCATCTTTTGATGCAAAAACTAAATATGGGCAATATGCTATGTCTCCATTTGTAAAAATATACATAATTTTTCCTGCAACACATTCACCTAAAGGTTTCTTTTCTATATTTGGAAATCTTATATAAACCATTTCCATATTATTATCATTAAAATTTTGAGTAGCTTTTCTTAATCTATTCATTTGTTCACTATTAAATGCTAAATTCTGTGTCTTTTCTCCTCTTCCAAATTGTGATAATGGATTCATTAACACATATCTAGCATGGCATTTCTTTGCAAAATCACACAAATTGATATATTCTTCAACTGATGAATATATATTAGGCGTTACCAATATTCCATTTAACATGCCTCTTTCGCCTAATAGTTTTATATTTCTTATAATATCATCATATACTTCTGGATTCTCATTTCCTCTGAATTTCCCATGTGATTTAGGTGAAAATCCATCTAAACTAACATTAAAATGTAAGTTATTACAATCTATAAAATGATTTAAAAAATCTTCGGTTATTAATGTCGCATTTGTACAGATACAGACTGAAATATTATTTGAAATTAACAACTCTACTACATCTAACAATCTTTTATACATAAATGGCTCTCCACCTGTTAATGTTACTTTCGTAACATTATTATTTAATAACTGAGGAATAATTATATCTCTTATGTCATTGTATTGCATTTCTTCTCCATTACAATTTGCCGATACAAAACAATGTTCACAATGCAAATTGCATTTTTCTGTTAATTGAAGTAAGCATTTTTTTTGTGGATATTTTGCAACTGTCCTAAAATAACAAGCTGCACAAAAATTTTCATTACATATTTTTGTACCATTCATTTTATTCCCCTCACTCTTAATAATAAATTAAAATTAAATCTATATATATTGTATTGCATTTATTAACATAATACAATATATTATTTAACATTCACTTCTCCAAGTTACAATTTACTATTAGCTCACATAAAATCCATGTTACTGCTCGACCCAAATTACGATATCACAAACTCTCTTTCTAATCCGATATAAATTGTACTTTCCAGACCTTTTCTCTACATAATCTCACTCAACCTACTCATCCTGATTCCAGCATCTATAATCTTGCATCTTTCTTCTTTTGACACCACATTATTCTCCTCATTAACGTAACCGCTGGAGCGTTTACTCTGCTCTTGACATGCCCGAAATGTAAACGCTCCAACGGTTCTTTCCAGACTTAGTTGATAATAAAGTGATTTTGCTTTATGATTATTGGAGGATGGTGATATTATGAAGCAAGCATTTATACAAAATTTAGACAAGAGCTTAAAATGTGTTGGATATAAAATTAAAAAAGATAAGTTTATATTAATTGCAGAATCTATTGAAAAAGATGTTAAGTGTCCTTTTTGTGGAGAGACTTCATCAAAAATTCATTCCATATATCAGCGAGAAATTCAGGATATTCCAATTCAGGATAAGCAAGCAATTCTTTTATTGAATACAAGAAAAATGTTTTGCCTTAATGAAAATTGTACACATAGAACATTTTCTGAACGATTTGATTTTGTAGCTCCAAACGGAAAGAAAACAAACCGTTTACTAGATAAAATAATGAATACATCAACGAAACTGAGTTCAGTAACAGCCTCTGCATTATTGAAAAATTCATCTATAAAAGTATGTAAAAGTAGCATTTGTGATCTGCTTAAAAAAAATGCCAACTATTGTGGATAAATCCAGCGTAACCAAAATATGCGTGGATGATTTTGCTTTTCGCAAAAGGTATACATATGGAACAGTTATGGTAGATTTAGATACCCACAAAATCATTGATATAATTGATTCCCGCGAAACTAAAATTGTTGAAGATTGGCTTAGAAGTTACCCTAATTTAAAAGTGGTTTCAAGAGATGGTGCACATACATATTCATCGGCAGTAAGTAATGCACACCCTGATGCAATTCAGATTAGTGATCTTTTTCATTTGATAAAAAATTTATCTGATGCGGTAGAAAGATATTTACATCGTTTATTTCCATCTCGGCTTATAATTCCAACAGATACTATTGACCCAGAAATGGAAGCGCTTTATGATACAAGAAATCGTGCAGAACGAATTATCTTTGCACAAAAGAAACGTGATGAGGGTTATACTGCAAATGATATAGCACTGCTGTTGCATTCTTCTGTAACAACTATTAGAAAATATCTTTCTATACCCAAAAATGAAATACCAGAGGTAAAAGAAAATGCACGGGAACGTCAACATCTTCAACAGTTAAAAAATAAGAAATTAGCCATAGAGGAAGTTAGGAAATTATATACTGAAGGACATTCCATTGATGAAATTATGCGGTTGACTGGTCATACTACGGTTACTATAAGAAATTATTTAAAAGATGAATATATTATGGATAATGGGCAATATGACAATAGAATTCCGGGAAAGCTGGCTCCGTACGAACAGAAAGTTATAACTATGCGTTCAAAAGGAATTACATACAAAAAAATTCATGAACAAATAGTAAAAGAAGGATATACAGGAACTATTGCATCATTACGAATGTTTATGCAAAAAGAAAGAACGCATCAAAGAAGCATTTCTAAAAATATCACTGAGCGAGTTGAATATATCCCAAGGAAATTATTTTGCCAACTTATATATCGCGAATTAGAAAATATAAAGGGTTTGACAAAAGAACAATATAATACATCCATAAAAAATACCCTGTTTTAGGTCAGTTATATTCTCTAATTCGTGAATATCACAGAATAATTTTTTCTCAAAAAAGTGAAGAACTTGATACATGGATAACACAGGTCTTATCATTACAGATTGATGAAGTGGAAACATATGTAAATGGACTATTGTCAGATATTAATGCAGTAAAAAATGCAATAAAATATAAGTATAATAATGGTTTAGCAGAAGGTAGCGTAAACAAAATAAAGTTAACCAAACGAATAATGTATGGTCGTAATAGTTTTGAATTATTAAAAGCTAAATTGCTACTGAATGAAATTTAAATCAACTAAGTGTGAAAAGAACCGTTGGAGCGTTTACGGTTTACCTGTGTCTTAATCCTTTGCAGCTATTATCTTCCACAAAAAATGTAAGACATATTAGATAAATATGCCTTACATTTATATCAAAATATTCTTTTTCTATAATATCTCAAATATTTAGAATAATTCCTGTCATAATCTCTTTCATAATCATCATCTAATACAATCTCTAAACATTTGTCATAAATATATTTTATTATCTTTTTCCAAATAGCTTTCATCATATCTTCACATCTTTCTCTGTAATTAGCATAAAAACGAAGCAATAATACCACAACCTACATTAAATATCAATGACATAGCAAATCTTATAACTATAGATTTTCCATCTTCCTTATCTTTTCTCCTAATTTGATCTTGTAAATTCATATCACCTTTAGTTATATCAAATATAAAAATCTGACCATATTCTGATAATTTATCATATACACCTTGAGCTATGTATTCAAAAAATTTTTTTAAAAAAAACAATATCACACCACTTGTAGATAAATATATTAATAAAATTTTAAACTGTCTTAATGATAAATCTCCAAGCGTTGAAAAATCTAATCTACCAATCAAGTAAGAATTAATGCCTATTATTAATATAAACATCATTATAAACGAAAAATATTCAAAATATTGTGCCAAATTCTTCCTATACTTTCTCATTAACATAATAATCGGGTTCTTAAACTGACTATTTTGTTTTAGTCCCTTTACCCATTCCCCAACTATATTAAGTAACTCTTCACCAAGTATCACTTGTATAAAATCAACTCTAGCAATTATAGGGATAGAATTCAATTCAATTTCATCTAAATCTTCAATTTTACCTGAAAATATTAAATTTAATACCTCCTCAGCTCTAAGTCCATTTGTTAATTTAACAACCAAATTATGATTTTGGGGATTATCATATCCTGGTATTCTTACATTAAAATTCCATTGTAAAGAAATACTTGAAATAGAACTACTTTCTGTCCATTCATGTTGTACAAATTCCTCCCAACATTTAAAAACAAATTCGCGTTTATCTTTTAAATATACAGTTACTGTTGCTATATACCCATCATCTTGATAATTTAAACTGATTTTCTTATTTATTCTACTATTCAAATCAATTATATCATCTCTTGTTATAATAACTTTTCTTGGATAAGCTCTTGATAAACTATCTGGCTTTGCATTTAATTGGTAGTATGCCGACTTAAATATTGCTAGTTCTCTACTTTCATCTGTCACTGCTAATTCCTGCTCAACTTTATTATCAAACACATTCCCACCTCTCAATTCTACTAAGAATTTGACATTCAATTTACATAAGCATATTGCAATATAAATCATTTATAATCTATTATTTATATAATATGAATATATCATAACTCTTATTATTTGTAAACACATATTATTAATTATATATACAAATAATATAACTTAATTATTTGTTCTTTCCAAATAAAACCATTTAGCTACACAATAACCACTCCAACATATGTACTTACCTATAAATTTCAAATTTTATATACATTATACACGAAGCATAACTTTCCATATCAGACACCTCATTTCTAATAGTCTGAGTCAACTGCATATTATTCATTCAAAAAAGTTTTTAGGCTATAAATTTTCAATTAACATAACATAATCTAGTCTATGATAATTTTTCAAAAATTTATTATAATAAGATTCCTTCAATTTGTAACAATTCCTTTTGTATTTCCTTATTTTCACTTTCTGTAAATAAAATACTATTGTATACTCTTTCTTTATCAAGCAATAAACTTCGGAAAATCATATAACTACACAAGCTAAAATTTTTTCTTATACCTTCCTCTCTCAATTTCTTAAATTGCTGATACATAATAGAATCAAAATTATCAAACAGAGAGTTCCACAACCATTTAATAAATTGAGGGTATATAAAATGTGAAACACGCGATTTTGATATTTTTTCAATTAGTTCATCTATATAACCATCATTATTAAACTCATATATAGTATCCTTATATACCAATTCACTTATCCTATCTCTCCAAATTCTATAAGTATCAACCGACATATACCCTTTTCCTGATCTCTCTGCATAAGCTATGTAAAAAATTAAAACTACACACACACCATTATTATTAATCAAGGATAATAACCACTTAAGTTGAAAATCTGAAATGCTATCTCCACTCATAATTTTATTATAACTGCATTTTTCTGCTTCACTTCTAATAAACGAGTTATTATTATTTATTTTTTTGCAAAAATTCTTTATAAAGTCACCCTCTCTATTCTCGCATCCAAAGGCATATTTAAATATTTCATCAAACACATCTGAAATATAATTCTTTGAAACGTAACCACGATTAAGAGTATTAAAGATTATATATATATCCTTTTCAAAATTTAATTCTTCATACATTTTGCTATTGTTACACATATCAATTAAAACATCAATTATACGAGATATACATACATTTCTTACTTTTTCATTATTTGAGCAACTCATTTCATCTAAAGAAGTATGTTCTTCAAATATATCATTATAAATTTTCTTGATATCTTCGGTTTGATTACTAAATGTATTTTCTAATTTATTAATAACATTTAAATCATAGTTAATACTTTTACATATTGCCAAAAATGAAATTTCGTAATATAAAGATTGTTTTATTCTTTTCCATTTTCTCACATAATAATCTTTAATTTTTTCTAAATATTTTCCTAGTAAATATAATTTTATTTTTTTAATATTAGGCTTATTATTTTTAGAGATTGAATTAATAAGATTATTAATCATATTGTATATTCCATCTATGCAATCATTTTCAGTTTTAAATACAAGTATTAAATATTCATCAAGCTCATCCTTAGTACTGGTTACCTCTGTAGCTTTATTAAATAAATAATCATTTAAGTCCTCTACATTTATCTCATTATGCGAATTAATAAACAGGTCTATAATATTTGTATTTAATATTCTTTTAAAATATTTTTTATATTCTTTTTCAACCTCTAACCTTATCTTTAATTTTGCTCTCTCATTCTTAGAATCATAATAATTGCTCAATTGAAATTTATTTCTCGTAAGATTAATGGATTCAATCAAAATTGCAGCACAATATATACATACTACAACAACAATAGACATCCATATGCAATATAAATTATTTTCATATTTCTCCAAAAAATGATTAATGTTATTCAAAATGTCCCATACATAATTATAATTTGTCACAATTCTTAAACAGGGGATGATTAATATAAGCCAAAGATACAATTTAATATTCATATCATATAATCTTTTTATCCAGAAGTTGTCGTATAAATTTCTTTTTAAATTATATCCCCAATAAAAATTTTCCTTATTACTAGATTCTACTGTTACACTTTGAAAATATGTAACAATAAATGTCAATATAGTTACCATCCCTGCCGAAAATAGAAACATTTCTTTTCCACTTAATTTATATATATTTATTGGATATAATATAAAATATAAAACAAATACAGAAATATATGAAATATTTTTTATCAGATGGGCTACAATATCAATAAGATTATAAATCAAATTTTCAAATTTATGTTTTATATTAAATATCATAAATACGCCTCCTAGAATAACATATATTATCATTTTCTTGTAAATGCTTCAACCCATGTACCTTAACTTTTAAAAGGTATGCGCTACATAATCACCCGTACAATTCATACTGTCTGATTTTATATAGAAATTAGATTTCTGAATGGTTATTAAGGCTGCCAGAATAAATCAGGAAACCAAAAGACCGCTAAACTGCGGTCTTTCAAAAGTCAAGGTACATTAGATGGAGCGTTTGCATAAATATTGTCAAAAGATGAATTATTAAAATTATACCTTAGTAACAATAACAGTCCCTGTTCCCTCAAGATTTATAACTTTCTCCCCGGCTGTGACAAAGAAGCTGTCTCCTGCCTTGTAATCCATAGTGATATTTCCAACAGCAATCTTACCACTACCATCAATCACAATAACACTCCTGAATGACATAGCATCCACACTTATATTAACTTTGCCAGTATTTCGAACATTTTCTGTATTATAACAGTTATCTTCTATATCAGAGGCATGATCAGCTTCGGTTGCATTGCTGCCAAGAACATACTTATAACATTCAAAATACTTACAGCTGACAAGAACTTCTGCTCCTTCTGGAACATCCTTATTATCGCTTACAAACGGCTTATACTTCTTTACATCAACCACATCAATAGCTTTATCTATATGAGGTTCTCTCTTATTACCAAACTTATCTTTCCGGTCATAATCATACATTCTATAGGTGCAATTAGAATTCTGCTGAATCTCACATATAAGAATACCAGCTCCAATAGCATGAATAGTTCCTGCTTTGACCATAACACAGTCACCTTTATGAACTTCAATCTTATTAAGAATATCAGTTATCGTATTATTTTCTATGCGTTCTCTGATTTCTTCCTTGCTTGAATCCTTTTTGAGTCCACAGTAAAGGAAAGCCCCTGGCTCACAGTCAACTACATACCACATCTCATTTTTACCGAATTCATTCTCAATCTCAAGAGCATAATCATCATCCGGGTGAATCTGAATCGATAAATCCTTCTTAGCATCAATAAACTTAATAAGTACAGGAAATCTGTCAAGTGAACTACTCTTCCAGCCAACAACATCATGTCCGTATTTTTCAATAAATTCTCCAAAATACATTCCTGTAAATATGCCTGAAGCTATAACAGACTGTCCATCTGGATGTGCTGATAATTCCCAGCTTTCACCTATAACATCATAATCACATTTCTTACCAAATACTGTGCGAAGCTTAGTACCTCCCCACAGATTATCCTTAAATGCTTCATACACATCTTTATAATTAAAATGTGCTTCTACAGGCAAACGTTATCCATCCTTGCTAAAAGCTCTGCCTGCATGCGAAAATGCGGAAACTATACAAAATTAATATTCCTAATCTGTATTAATTAACATATAAGTAAAGAATCGGGTGAAACTTAGCGAAACTTAAATTACACCCCATACGGAATATACTTTTTATATCTTGGAGCTGTATCAGGAGCCATTGCTTTAATTGTTAATTTATACTTAAAACTGACCATAAGTTGGTCAATTTTACTTGACTATCAACACAAATCATCAAACACATGATATGATATCTTTTAACGGATAACTGATATCATATGAGCAGACGAGCGATATCGCTCGTCTGTATAAGAGCTTTTTTAACTGCGTATTATTCTGTTTTTCCATGAACTATCATTCCACTCAATAATGAGCCACTTGCTTATATTTTATGTATTGCTTACCACTTTTCTACTATAATACATTTTTTCGCAAAAAAGGAATTTTATTTAACATAAAACTTGCTACAAATGAAACTATAACAAAAATCATAAAAAACACATGAATAATCCGGGGTGAAATCCATCACCTGTCCGGCGTATGGAAATCAATATTCCGTTTTTTACGGAATCACGATTCCGGAAAAAAGGGAATCGCATTTTTCCTAAAACCTTATAATGATGTTATGCACTTTATAGTGTAAATTCATTATGAGGAGGTCACGATTATGACCAAATATCGAGAAATCATCCGGCTTACTGGATTGGGATTCTCACAACGCAACATCATGGCAAGCTGTGGTGTTTCACAAAAAACTGTCGTCAAAGTTCAAAAACGTGCCAGAGAACTAAATATCTCTTGGCCTCTTGATGAATCAATGACCGACACAGAACTTCAAAGGCTCATGTTCTCTAAAGAGAGCAAGGTATCTGCCAAGAAGCGGATGCCGGATTATGATTACATCCGTAAGGAGCTGCTTCGCAACGGCGTAAGCAAAAAACTCCTATGGACGGAATACATGGAGGATTGCCGTGCCAATGGTGAAGAACCACTCATGTATTCACAGTTCTGCTATCACATCCAACAGGATGAGCAGAAGCATCGTGCTACCATGCATATCAACCGTAAACCCGGTGAGCAGGTTGAAGTTGACTGGGCAGGTGATCCTGCAACAGTCATTGATCCTGATACCGGCGAAATCATCAAAGCATACATATTTGTCGGTGTAATGACTTACAGCCAGTATGCATACGTGGAAGCATTTCTGGACATGAAACAGAAATCATGGATCAATGCACATGTCCATATGTACGAATATTTTGGTGGTGTTGCCAGAATCCTCGTACCGGATAATTGCAAAACTGCAGTTGTTCATAATGGCGGATGGAAAGACCAGCAGATCAATGAGACCTATCAGGAACTGGCTGAGCATTATGGCACTGCTATTATTCCGGCGCGTGTCAGGGCTCCCAAGGATAAGCCGAATGCTGAAGGGACGGTAGGAAATATCTCTACCTGGATTACAGCAGCACTTCGGGATGAACAGTTCTTCTCCTTTGCCGAATTAAATCGTGCAATCAGAGACAAGCTCGAACTGTTCAACCAAAGGCTCTTTCAAAAGAAAGAGGGTAGTCGGCGAAGCTTATTTCTTGAGGAAGAAAAACCATTGCTGGCACCATTACCTTCTACCCGTTTTGAACTGAGCGACTGGAAGACAGCCACCGTCCAGTTCAATTATCACATATCTGTGGATGGAATGCTATACTCAGTTCCTTATGAATACATCAAAAAGAAAGTGGATGTAAAGGTAACAGATACTACTATTGAAATTTTCTACAATCATAACCGCATTGCTTCCCACCGTCGTCTGAAAGGACGCCCTGGGCAGTACAGCACGGTCACGGAACATATGCCGGAAGACCACCTGAAATATCTGGAATGGAACGGCGACCGGTTCCGCAAATGGGCTGAGCGGATTGGCATAAATACGTACACTGTGGTCAATGCAATACTGACCTCCAAACGTGTGGAACAACAGACCTACCGAAGTTGTATGGGACTTCTGAAGCTTGCTGAGAAATACTCAGATGCATTGCTTGAAGTAGCCTGTAAAAAGGCATTGTCCTATACATCTTCGCCCAGTTACAAGAGTATTAAAAACATCCTTGTAACCGGTTCTGTAAAGCCGGAATCAGAAACTACTGAATCCACGACCACACATAAAGCACACGGCATCACAAGAGGTGCCGATTACTATCGGAGGTAAACACATATGACCAATCAAAGTACAATAGATAAATTAATTGAAATGCGCCTTACCACTATGGCAGATGCATTCCGCAACCAGCTGGCTGATCCTAAATTTAGAGAAGTACCATTTGAGGATCGCTTTGGTATGCTGGTAGACATTGAATACAGCAATCGGAAAAACAACCGTCTGAAACGGCTAATCCATAATGCTGGATTCGACCAGCCGGAAGCAAATATTATAGATATCAATTACACTTCCGGACGCAAGCTTAACAAGGATCTCATTAACCGACTTGCAACTTGCGAATATATATCTGAACACCGAAATCTTTTTATCACCGGCGCTACAGGCTGTGGTAAAACATACATGGCCTGTGCCTTTGGCATGGAGGCTTGTAAGCAGTATTTCAATACCAAGTATGTCCGACTCCCTGATCTGCTTATGGATCTGGAGACAGCACGGGCAGATGGTAACTACAAAAAAGTCATGGCAAAGTATGCCAATCCAGTTGTTCTGATCCTGGATGAGTGGCTTCTATTGAAACCAACGAATTCGGAACAAAGGGACATCTTCGAACTACTTCATAGGAGACGTAAGAAATCTTCAACGATTTTCTGTTCCCAGTATGCATTCGAGGAATGGTATGAGCAGCTCGGCGGTGGTGACAGTCCTCTGGCAGATGCAATCATTGACCGTATTGCTCACGACAGTTATCGAATAAATATCACAAGCATTGATACTGAACATGATAGATCAATGCGTGAGGTATATGGTTTGGATAAAGAACTACGCGAGTAAACTCGCATAATTACATAGGTGATTTCCACTTCCGGACATCTGATTCCCAAATTTCCGGAAGTGCGATTTCATCGCACAAGAATATTCAGATTATTATAATTTTTTTCAATGAAGTCTATTTTTGTTTCATCTAACAAAGTACCATTGGTAGTCATTTTAAAACATATATTATCAAATCTTTTTTTTGCTTTTTCAATGAAATATTGTATTTCTTGAAAAGCCAATAATGGTTCTCCCCCATGAGTCGTTACTGTAATGCTTTCGCCTTTTGACACCCATTCCATAAACTCCAATACTTGATCTATTACATCTTTCGATATATATTTTTTTTGTTTCTCCCCTTCATAACAATATCTACAATTTAGATTACAGTCATTCGTGAAGAAAATATTAAAATTCACATTTATACCTCCCATATATCAGCCAATTCTTTTTTTACATGTTGGCAACGTTGCTGAAGTAAACCTTTATCCTTAAGCTCTTTTACTTCATGTAAACAACTCCAGCAAAAGTAAGATATATCACAATTTTTACATTCAGCAATTGTATCAGGTTCAAATTCTTGTAAGCAATTTGAAATGAATTTCTTTGGATTTTTTTGAAGAAGCTCTTCTAAATCGTTCACTTCTCTAATGTTGCCTAAGCAATACTGTGGTTCCACAAATAAATTACATGGAAATATTTCGCCATTACTTTCAATCGTTAATGTTGTTGCTCCCGCATCACATGAACATGCATAAAAATTTTTTTCTAAAGATTTTTCCATTTCCTTCTTTTTATACTTACTACTACAATATATTTATGGTTAATATCCCTTACAGCCAGTAAGGAATTATCCAT